>SESF01001376.1_pt1 | contig 45697 bp, 33 predicted proteins | sample 3171521 | NCBI WGS metagenome assembly SESF01 (sample SAMN10866945, study PRJNA518727) | freshwater metagenome | biome: subpolar coniferous forest; feature: holomictic lake; material: water; isolation source: holomictic Lake 227, 6 m and 8 m depth | place: Canada: near Kenora, Ontario | collected...
TAGCCTAACGGGACACTAGTGCGTTGTTCCGGCTGAACGCGACCTTCAGAGTAAAGCATCCCCGGAGCAAGCTCCGGGGGCATTGCACCCAGAGGGAAGAAACGTGAAAACCTATAGCAATGAAAAACCATTCGGGCAAAATCGCCCCGATTTAAAACCGAAGAGGCGCGGGGGATTACCCCCTCTTTGGGTGGATACCAGCGGCCAGATGGGGCTCTGAATAACAGCTACCAAGGATCGCCCGATAGAGTGTTGAACACGACCGGACAAAGCCGCGAACAACGGCGGAACGAACCCTTAACTTGTCTTGTTTTCTTGTCTTACCCGGCGTGTCTTACCGCTTTGAATCAGGTGCAACTCACTGGAATCAAGTAAGTTGGAGCGGGTAGCGGGAATCGAACCCGCATAGCCAACTTGGAAGGATGGAGCTTTACCACTAAGCTATACCCGCTTTTCCCGGCGCACCGGACTTCTGGATAGATTAAAAGGAACGCCGCAGGGGCGCAAGCCGAACTTTGCGCTGGGAGTTTTTTCCCGTTTCAGATAGCTTCGCTTCATGCGCATTTTCCCCCGCGTGCTCCTTGTCGTGCTGATGGTCGCCGGGATGTATCTTCTGATCCAGCATGTTCGCAGTTTCCCCGAAAATGTCGAAATGTCCAAGCTGGTGTCTTATTACATCGGCATTCTCGGGTTGGCGGCCGTCACGGCGGTGATTTCGTGCATCTCGCTGTTGCCGCTGGTAGGCGAACTGGCGGGCAACTTTCTCTTCACCCCCAACGAAAAAATCGAGCGCAGCCCCCATGCCGACGCCCTGGCGAAGCTGGCGGCGGGCGATTTCGAGGGGGCGATTGAGGCATACCGCAAGGTCTTTGAGGAGGACCCCCAGGATACCCACGCGGCGACCGAAATTGTCCGGCTCTATTGCGAGAAGCTGGGCCAGCCGGAGCCGGCCTCGGATTTCCTGGTGGAAGCGCTCTCGGTCGTGGAACGGACCCCGGAGGAACGGGCGTTCCTTGAGGAACGGCTCGTGGATGTCTGTTGGCTGCAACAGCACGATGGCGTGCGGGCTCGGGCTATTCTCAGCCGGATCATGGAAACGATGCCCGAAACCCGTCAGGCGGCCAACGCCTCGCACCGGTTGCAGGAGATTGAACGCGTCATGGGCGAGGAAGCGTATCTGGCCGCGCAGGCGCAACCCGCCGGGGAACAGCAGCCCGAAGAAGCGGCGGCGCAGACGGAACCCTCCGAAACGCAGGGGGCGGAAGGGCAAATACCTTCGGAGCGGCTGCCGCAAGGCTGATTTCAAGAACCCTCCGAAAATAGAGCTCAGCACAAGTCTTTGCAAATGCAAGGCGGCGGGTCCGGCAGTCCTCAGGGCCGGTAAACGGTTACTTTGCCCAAAAGCCCCGTCACCTGCACCGCCGCCACGTTTCGGTTCGCCCCATCCACCATGCTCCCACGGGTCGGCTGCAACCCGATCTCCACCACCGGCTTGATCGAATAATTCGTGTTGTTCACCCTGGCTTCCCCCCGCGGGCTGAACTGGATGACCTTGGAAAAGAGGTATTGCGCGGCCAGGTTTGCGCTGCCCACCGGGTACTGAAAGGGCGTCAGGGAAGCGGAGGGAGAGCTGTCGCCGATTTGCGCCGTGACCCCGCTCACCGTCGGCCGCGTCTTGAAGGTATTCCCCGTCCCCAACCCCTTGGGAAAATCCGCGCCGCTGGCCGAAGAAGCCGTCTTGAGGTGTATATTCTCTATCTTCGCCAGCTTGCAAACCTGGGTAAGGCGGCCTGGATCGATCGGGGTTGCCGGGCTCTTCACGGCGTCGTAGGGGATTGTCCCATCCTTGGACGCCACGGTCGAAAGGATAACCCGCCCTGTCCCCGCGACGGCTCTGCCCCGGGAGGCGTCTTCCTCGTAAAACCCGACCCACACATATGTATTGTTGGCGGCTGCATACGCCCGCGCGTTCTCCAACACCTCCGCCATTTCATAAGCCGCCTGGGCCATATTCCCGGCGCTCTGCATCGGCAGGACTGCGGGGGCCACCAATGTCATCAGCGTCACCACCATCCCCAGCGCCGTCAGTAATTCGATGAACGAAAAGGCCGCATGGGGCTTGCTTCTTGAGCGGAGGGCGAAAAACATCGGAACACCGGGTGCGTTTGGAAAAGATGGGATGCGTCCCATTTTCCGCATTCGCCCCCCTTCCGGCAAGAACAGATCGGGGAAAACCCGATGGCACAAACAAAAACAGCCCAACTTTGCCGCTGGGAAGTTTTAGAGCGGTTTAAATTTTGTTGTTACACGCTGCTCGGCGTCGCGGGCCGATGCCCGGTCTTTCAAGCTCGGGCAGTATTGAAAAAATACAGCCGCTTCGCTTGAAGAGCCCGCGCATCAACCCACGACGCTCTCGCATCATTGTAAACACTTCAATTTAAAACGCTCTAATGCCAGCGGGACGGGGCCACGCCGACTTTTCGCTTAAAAATCCGGGAAAAATAAAGGGGGTCGGGGAATCCGATCCGCGCGGCCACCTCGGCCACTGGGATCTCACCCAGCAGGCGCTTGGCTTGGTTGAGCCGGAAATTCAAGAGGTACTGGTGCGGGGCGAGGCCCGTCGCTTCCTGGAAAAGCCGGCGAAAATGCCGGTAGCCCACCCCCATTTTTTTCGCCAGCAGCTCGAAATCGATCTCACTGGACCAATTCTTCCGGATATATCCCAGCGCCGCCTCGACGATCGGTGTGGCCTGGCGGAAATGCTGGTAGCGGTCTTGGTGAAACTTCAGCACGAGAGCCAGAATCTCCATGGTCGCCCCGGCCTGGATCTGGTTGGTGAAAGGGGTTGCGGCGCGGGCGATTTCCAGGAGCCGGTCGAACCCCTCGGTCACTTCATTGCGCACGCCCACGTGCAACACCGGCGTGTCCACGCAAAGAAGGTCATGCATACACCACTGGTTGGCCAGTTCGCCGTTGAAGAGCACCCAGCGTTCCGTCCAGCCTGTTTCGGGCGAGGGATGGTAATCATGCCGGATCCCCGGGAATAGCACCAGGACATCGCCTGCCTGCACCCGCCGCCAATGGGAATCATGCCCCCGGAATTTCCCGTGGCCGTCGGTAATATATAAGAGGCCATAGTCACGCAACACTCGCCCCGGGCGTTTTCGCGCCGGTTTTTCCTTCCCGGGCGGCTCTACATGGCGGCCCACTCCGGTGACATAGATCCCCCATATCCGCTCCCGGGCGGCTGGGATATAGTCAAACTGCTCACGAATGGCCAATTCGTCCATATTTTTGGCCATTGTGTGTATTTATAGATGGCAATGTCAATGATAGAAAAAGGCCAAGGATGACAGTTTGTCCTTATTCCCAAAAATAACGAAGATAATCTATGAATGAACTCCAAGACTTAACCACGGCCGTTGAAAAAGGAAACCGCAAAGAAGCAGCAAGACTCACGCAAATCCTGATCGACGCCGGGATGCCCCCGATGGAGATTGTTGAAACCGGCCTCGTTCCCGCGATGTCGAACGTCGGCGAGAAATTCAAAAACAACCAGATATTCGTCCCTGAAATGCTCATTGCCGCCCGCGCGATGAAGGAAGCCATGGCGATCATTCAGCCTCTCCTGACCGCTGCCGGCATCAAACCGAAGTACACCGCAATCATCGGAACCGTCCAGGGCGACTTGCACGACATCGGCAAGAACCTCGTGGCCATGATGCTCAAGGGTGCCAACTTCAACGTCATTGACGTGGGCACCAACGTGCCGCCCGAGAAGTTCATCACCGCCGCCAAGGAGCATGATGCGCAGCTCGTCGGCCTCTCCGCGCTGCTCACCACGACGATGCCCGCCATGAAGACGACGGTGGACGCCTTCCGCGCCGCCGGAATGAACGCGGTCAAGATCATGATCGGCGGCGCGCCGATCACCCAGCAGTTCGCCAACGAAATCGGCGCGGACGGCTACAGCCCGGACGCCGCCAGCGCGGTCGATCTCGCCAATAAACTTGTTGCCGCCTAAACGGCGGACTTCATCCCACTCCCCGAAACTATCCAAAGCGGCTGAAGGCAACTTCAATCGCCAACAGTACTCCTATGCCCAGATTCACCGAACTCGCAATCAAGGACGCCGCCGAACTTCGCTTCGGCGTAGCGCCCAAACCGCTGACCACCCGCCACGGGATGACCCTCGGGGGCGGCATCGTCTATCCCGAGCTCAACTTCACCCTCCCCCCCATGTTCGTCAACAAGACGACCATGCCCGAGGCGAAGCGGCACTATAAAGAGATTATCGACGGAGCCCTGCGCCGCGCTATTGAACTGGAGGCCCCCGGCCTCGTCATCGAGTTTGAAACGCTGCCGCCCATGACGGAAAATCCGGACTGGGGCGTGGATATCTCCAAGATCCTGCTCGAAGCCATGGAGAAGGCGCACGCAGAGCACGGGCTTAAGAGCGTGCTCCGCATGACGCCCAACGACACGCGCGAAATGGAGCGCCCGCCGGTGATGCGCAGCGGAATGCTCTGGGAACGCATGCTCGAAACCTTTGAGGGGAGCGCGGCGGCGGGTGCGGAACTCTTGAGCATCGAATCGGTGGGCGGCAAGGAAGTCCACGACGACGCGCTCATGACGGGGGACATCGCCTCGGTGATCTTCTCGCTATGCGTGATGGGCACGCGCGACATGCGTTTTCTCTGGAGCGAGCTCGACAAGATCGCAAAGCGCCATGGCGTCCACTGCGCGGGCGACACAGCTTGCGGATTTGGGAATACCGCGATGGTGCTGGCTGAACAAAAGATGATCCCGCGCGTTTTCGCGGCGGTTGTCCGGGCGGTCAGCGCCGTGCGAACGCTGGTAGGCTACGAGTGCGGATGCGTCGGGCCCGGCAAGGATTGCGGGTATGAAAACATCATTCTCAAAGCGATCACCGGCTTCCCGATGGCCATGGAAGGCAAGACTTCCTCCTGCGCGCACCTCAGCCCGCTGGGCAATATCGCCGCCGCCGCATGCGACACCTGGAGCAACGAATCGGTGCAAAACATCAAGCTGCTTGGCGGAATGGCTCCCACGGTCTATACTGAACAACTCATCTACGACTGCCGCCTGATGAACCAGGCGCTGGCCGACGGGCGCGACGCCGCGCTCCTTTACCAGAAGTGGATGGTGAACTCCGATGCGGCGCTCGACCCCCAGGCATACGTGCTCACTCCGGCAAGCTCGATCGCAATCGCGCGGTCCATCGTCAACTCCCCCGACGACTACACGGCCGGCAAGAATGCGGCGCTCACCGCCATCGAACTGCTGCGCGAGGGGCACCGAAACGGCCTGGTCAAAATCGGCGAACTGGAACTCCCGTGGATCGACACCATGCGGGAAACCATCGAAGAGCTCCCCGCCGATGAAAGCCAGTTTGTCTGCCAGATGATGGCAACTCTTGACACCGAGAAGTTCGTACCGAAAGACTACGATCTTTAATTATGAACCGATCCTACTACCTCGACCTGGCCCAATCCGGCCTCCGCATGCCCATCGCCACCCACCTGGTCTTGCATGAACACCCCGACCACGAAACCATCATGCTGGACGGACCCCGCCTCGGCGGGGTAGTGGAGGAGTCGGCCCGGGAATTCGGCGCGCCGATGGCCATTCCGGTGATGGACCTGAAGCTCGAAAAGGAAGCGCTGTTAAGCTCCCACGGCGTGCCGGAAGCCGAGATTGACGCCTTCCACTTCGCGGAAGCACCGGCCCAAAACTGGGCCGTCTCCGCCACGCCCCGGATGAAGGCCACGTGCGAAGCGATTCGTCACGTCGCCAAGCAGGGGGAATTCCTGCCCGTCGGCATGGGGATTGGGCCGTTCTCCCTGATGACCAAGCTCATCTCCGACCCGATCACCCCCGTCTTTCTCGCCGGAACGGGGGCCACCGCCGGCGAAGATGAGGAAGTGCACCTCGTTGAACGCACCCTGGAACTGGCCATGAACGCCATCCTTCCCTACCTGGAAGCGCAGATTAACGCGGGAGCCAAAGCGATCATTCTGTGCGAACCGGCGGCCAACATGGTCTATTTTTCGCCCAATCAACTGGCCGAGAGCTACGAGATTTTCGACCGCTACGTGATGGAGCCCAACCGGCGCATCAAGGGGCTGCTGGATTCGCATGGAGTGGACCTGATCTTCCACGACTGCGGCGAACTGGAGAACGAAATGGTGCGCCGTTTCTCCACGCTCGACCCGGCCATGATGAGCCTCGGCAGTTCGCGGATGCTTTGGGAAGACGCCGCGCTCGTTCCCGAGAACATCGTGCTCTACGGCAACCTGCCGACCAAGAAGTTCTACTCCGATTCGCTTGTCAGCGTGGAAGACGTGCGGCGGCTCTCCGCTGAACTGGCGCGGCGGATGCGCGAAACCGGCCACCCCTTCATCCTTGGCAGCGAATGCGACGTCCTCAGCGTGCCGGGCGCGGAGGCAACGATCAAGGCGAAGGTCGAGGCTTTCCTGAAATAGATCATCCACGAAGGAAGCGGGGGGAGATTCAAAAAGGGCTCGTCATTTTCCCTAAAAAGCCCGATTCTTGGCGACATCTATGAATGACCTTCTGGCCGCCCTGGATGCGCGCCCGCTTCTCTGCGACGGGGCCATGGGAACCCAGCTCTTCGCCTGCGGCCTCGGCAGCGGAGATTGCGGGGTGCTCTGGAACACGGAGCACCCCGAATGGGTCCGCGCCGTGCATGAAGCCTACGTGAAAGCCGGATGCCACCTCCTGACGACCAATACCTTTGGGGGAACGGCCCACGCGCTCGCGCGCCACGGCATCGCCAAACAGATGGCGGAACTCAACCGCGCCGGAGCCCGGATCGCGCGCGAAGCCATCGGCGGCTCGGGCTGGGTGCTCGGCGACGTGGGGCCCTTTGGCGATTTTCTGGAACCGCTCGGCGAGACGACCCCGGACGATCTCCGCGCGCTGTTTCGCGAGCAGGTTGCCGCACTTTCGGAAGGGGGAGTGGACGCCATTCTCATCGAGACGATGAGCGATCCCGCTGAAATGGAAATCGCGGTCGGCGCGGCGAAGGAGTCAGCCGATCTTCCCATTCTCGCGACCTACGCTTTCCAGAAATCCGGGAACGCGGAATTCCGCACCATGATGGGCACCAGCGTGGCGGAAGCCGTCGAGAGGGCCATTGCGGCGGGAGCGAACGTCGTCGGAGCCAACTGCGGCGTCGAGCTTTCCTTCCCCGATTACATGGAGCTCGCGCGCCAGATCGGGTGCGCGGCCGGAAAAACGCCGGTCATCCTGCAACCCAACGCGGGCTCGCCGCATACCAGCGGCGGGCAGACAACCTACAACGCGACCCCCGAGGAAATGGCTGCCGCGGCGGAGCGCCTGCTGGAAATGGGCGTGCGCATCGTGGGAGGATGCTGCGGAACCGCTCCCGCCCATCTCGCGGCGATGAGCCGCAAGATTTGCCAGTCTATCCAATGAAGATCGCCGTCATCACCTGCGATGTCTTGACCGACGAAGTGCGCCACTTTTGCGCCGGGCTGCCGCAAGTCGCGCGCCTGGAGGTCATCGAACAGGGGCTACACAACACGCCCGACCTCCTGCGGGAACGTCTCCAGGCGGCCATCCTGGCGACCGAAGAAGACCCCGCCATCGACACGATCGTCCTGGTCTACGGCCTTTGCAGCCGGGGCATCGAGGGGATCAGCGCGCGCCGTTGCCGGGTCGTCATCGCGCGGGCGCACGACTGCATCACACTGCTCCTCGGCTCCAAGGAACGCTACGCCGAATACGTCGTGCAACATCCCGGCACCTACTGGTATAGCCCGGGGTGGAACCGCTGCCATATCCCGCCGGGAAAAGAGCGCGTCGAAAATCTCAAGCGCGATTACGTGGAAAAATATGGGGAGGAGAATGCCGACTACCTCATGGAAATGGAGCAGGATTGGCTGCGCGCTTACAGCCGCGCTACATTCGTCGATCTCGGCGTGGCAACCACCGAAGCCGATGCCCTCTACACCAAGCAATGCGCGGATTGGCTCGGCTGGAGCTTTGACCGGCAGCAGGGCGATCCGAGCCTGTTGCGCGACCTCCTCTCAGGGCCGTGGGACGCCGGGCGCTTCCTCGTTCTCCAACCAGGGGAAACCGTGCGCTTCACCGTGGACGATTCCATCCTCGCCGCCGCGCCATGCGGCCATCATTGCCCGCCCCTTCCATGAGCGCCACCCTCCATCTCCACGCGCTGCACCGGGAGCAGACGATTCAAGCCGATTCGCGAACCGATCCTCGCGGCCTCGCTGACCTGCTCGCCGCTCACGGCCTGCCGCTCAACACGCGCTGTGCCCAGAAAGGCTGCTGCCAGGGATGCACCGTGCGGCTCGACAAAGGGGAACTCAAAAACACCGTCACCAGCCAGCCCATCGCCGCCCCGTGCAGCCTGCCCGCCTGCCTGGCGGAGTGGCTGCCGGGAACGGAAGTTTCGCTAACCATCCCCAGCCGCTCCCTGCTCACCCGCTCCGCAGCCGCCGCCGATGATTTCCAGATCCGCGTTCCCGTGGAGCACGCGCCGCTCTTCCCCGGTGAGTTTGGCCTGGCGGTGGACATCGGAACGACCACCGTCGCGGTGCTCGTCGCTGAACTTGCCACCGGGCGCATTCTCGCCCGCGCCAGCGACTTCAACCAACAAATCCGTCTGGGCGACGACGTGCTGGCCCGCATCGGGCTCTGCCGGGAACGCCCCGACATGGTCGCCCGGCTCCAACGCGCCATCTGCCTGGAAACCATTCTCCCCCTGGCCCGGCAGGCCTGTGCCCGGGCGGGAATCGCCGTGGAGCGGATCGGCGGCATGACCGTCGCGGGCAACACGGCGATGCTTCACCTCTTCCTCGGTGTGGACCCGTCCCCCCTGGGTGTGGTTCCCTTCACCCCGCACTTTCTCGCTCACCAGGTTTGCGGGGGAGCATCCCTCGGTTTTTGCGATTTCCCCGGCATCCCGGTTCACGCCCTTCCGGGCCTGGCCGCCTACATTGGCGCGGACATCGCGGCGGGGCTCTACGCCATCGGGCTTCACGACGACCCCGGCCCGGCGCTTTTCGTCGATGTCGGCACCAACGGCGAGATTGTGCTCATCAAGGAAAACCGCATGTACGCCTGCGCCACCGCCGCCGGGCCCGCTTTTGAAGGCTGCGGCCTCACCTGCGGGACGCGCGCCACCGAAGGGGCCGTGGAAGCCATCGCCTTAAGCCGCGATGCGGAAGGACGCATCGCTACGCGCCTCGAAACCATCGGCGGCCTCCCCCCGGACCGCTCGCCGGGCATCTGCGGATCGGCCTATATCGACTTTCTCGCGCAGGCCCGCGCCGCCGGTATCCTCATGGAAAGCGGCCGGTTCGATCCCGAAGTCGTCGCCGCCAATCCCGCCATGTTCCGCGACGGAGAAAACGGGCGTGCCATGCTGCTGGTGAACGGCGAAGCCCCACTTTCCATCACAGAGCCCGACATCGCCGCCCTTCTCCAGGCCAAGGCTGCCATCGCCGCGGGAATCCAAACGCTGCTTGAGCGCGAAGGGCTCGCCCAGGTCCCGCGCCTCCATCTCGCGGGCGGGTTCGGCATGCACCTCAACGTCCCCCACGCCATCGCGTGCGGATTGCTCCCCGGCTTCACATCCGGGCAGGTCGAGGTGGTCGGCAATACCTCCCTCGGCGGCGCCTATCTCGCCATGCTCGACCAAGCGGTTCTCGCGGAACTTGCTCATATTCAGCCGCGCACCAGCATCATCGAACTCAATCTCGATCCCAGTTTCGAAGACCGCTACATCGACAACCTGCGGCTGCCGTAGAAAGCCGGGCGGGTACAATAGCGGCACGGCGCCGTTTCCGCAGGAAGCCGAATTTGAATGCAAAATTTCTCCCCGCATTGCCAGAGCCCCCCGTATTCGCTTGCGATTCGTACCGTGAACGGCTTTGAATGTGGCGGTCATGTTTACTTCCCATCCGATCCATGCCACGCCTCTTCCGGCAGCGCATTCCATGTGCTGCGGCGCATGCTTGGCGTGCCGGAGCGTTTCAACGCGTGTAAGTGTAACAAGAAGTAGGACAGAGGGAACCTTGGGATTCTATTTTGCCCGCAGGTCCCTGAAAATCTGATAAGCCGGGGTGGCGAAATTGGCAGACGCGCCAGACTTAGGATGTGTGTAAATTACAGAGAAAACTCTGAATTTCGTGATACAGAGTTGTTACACGAAACCTTTTTCCATCGTAAGATTTCCCAACATTTCCCCCGGCCAAGCCCTTCCAAAAAATCGTGGCATCTGGAGTGGTTGCGAGTTCATTGCAAATCTGGAATTAATTGCAATGTCCCCAAAAAGCATCTCCTGCAATTTCCCCCGCCAAATCAACCGGTTAAAAATTGAGAAACTTATGATAGGGGGCTGAGAGGAACTGAATGCCTCTTCCCTCCAGCGTAAATCTTCAAAACTCTGAAAAATATACAGTATCGCATCGGCCTTCTCGACCAGCCTCGATAAAATCAGAAACGTTTCGTGACTGGATCAAGACGGAAGGATCCCTAATCAGTGCGATTGGAGCAATCACACCGCGACGAAAAAAAATTACGCCGCGCAAATTTCAAGAAATAAACCCCTAGCGCGGTCAAAGCAGCACAACGAAAAGCGGCAATTAAGGCCTTTTCGGAGCAGACGAGGGAGGCTGCGGAGGAGGAGGAGGAGGACGCTGGTTCGTTGGAGGCCGGTTTACCCCGCCCTTCTTCACCATTCCCTCTGAGAGGAGTTGCTGATTCTGGCGGCTTGGTTGGGGCGGCTGAGGAGGCTGAGGACGTTGTGGAGGCATACCGTTTTCTAATCTCTTCTTGATATTCTTCTGTAAATGGCTGATCTCGAAATTCAACGGCCAGCCACTTATTTTCTTTCAGCTCCAAATATACGGCTCCCACATCATACAGTAAAGCTCCATCAGAATTTCGCGAAATGCCCACGTCACGGAGAAGCAACTCTGACCTTTTACCGTCATCGGAGAATGCTTGCACCCATCCATCGTAAACCAAATCCCTCTCATAATCCCGAACTGTTGCATACTGGACTTGTTTTGAGTTGAAGGAATACCCCCAAACATCAAGTTCTCCGGATTTTTTCGTTATCCCTAATGTTCGCGCAACGGCATGCAGGCTCTTGAACTTTGATGCAAAAGAAATTGCTGCTCCTTGAATCACGGCGATGACACAGACAAGCCCGATTTCTCCAAAGCTCAATTTGAGATTTCTATCCTGCAACGCCGTTATGGACTGGAGTTGAGTCGGGATGTCAAGATGCAGTTTTTCATCGAGCCAATGAATCGGCAGGCCCACCTTGAGAACTGTCCAGTAAATAAAATAAGCGGTAAGCCCATTGACGAAAGAAAGCACCAAAATATCGAAGGGCTTGCGTTCCCGATGTGCCATCAAGGAATCTGCGAGGAGAGTGCAGATAACGCCGGGGAAAAAAAGCAGTAACACCCGAAATGCAAATTCCGAAAATTCCATATTTCTGATTGTCAGTATCGGAATTCCAAGCGCGTGTCCAGTGATACCGCCTCCCTCATAATCAATGCCAACATCCCTCCTATTCTTGGCTTATCCCTCTAAAAATGGCATCTGGAGTGATGTCGAGTCCTTTGCAAATCCTGATTTGGTTCCTTATTGGGGGGGAGAAAAAACTTCTCTCCCAAGCATCGAGCCATCACTCTGATGTTTATCGCTGCCCCGCCATGAAACCCCATCCACAATACCGCACAGCCCTCCATGAAGCAGGACATGCCGTCATGCATGTTTTTTTGAGAATGGAGAACCTCGATGCCATTTCGATAGTACCGGAATCAGAGCGCAATTCAGAAGGGCGATGCACCATTCGAAGTTACCCCCCTATTTACAAGCCGCGCGTTTGGATGAGGAAACGACTATTCGTGCTCAAAGCTGGTGCTGAAGGTGAACTCCTTTACCCCCGATCTCGCACGCCGGGGGACTATTCGGATTTCTATGTCCATGCCTGCCCCATAATGAAAGAGCTGCTTGGCGAACGCGCTCACCCATCTGTACTGTACCACTATTACGACGAAGTGATCCAATCTCGTGTTCGTCGGTTGGTAAAAGGCAAACTTCGTGAACCAATCCAAAAATTCGCAACCTTGCTTGTGGAGAAAAAGACGATTGATCGGTTTGAAGCCCACGATTGTTTGGTTGATCTCCTAGGGATCGACCCAGATGATTACTGGCGAACAGACCTGCTGAAAAGACAGACGATTGCGCTCAAAGAGTTGGGTTTGTATCCGAGCGAAGGGAACTGAATACCTCTGACTTCCAGAGTAAATGTTCAGAAATTTGAAAAATATGCACATCGTATGCACGTTTTCCATCTATTGCAGGTACCAAACTAAATCGACATTTAACGTAGCCAAAGGAGAGATGCGACGGAAGATTCTATCCTGTTGGGGCATATTCGGAAAGCTTGACAGAATTGCCCTCTGTTATATTAATCTCGTGCCCGAAGGGAAAAACTATGAAAGAACCGGGACTAGATAATCGTTTTCGCGATCATGACGGTGAGATTCGGCAAAAGCGTGCCGACACTCTCAATAAGAATCTGCCCAAACCAATTCCTCAGTTTTCGCCCAATGCGAAGCTCGGCACCATGCGAAAAGAGACGGGTAAGACGAGCGAGGAAGATGTGCGAAGGGCTGCCCAACATCGTCGCTAAGAGTTTTCCACTTTCGGTTATACGCAGCCAGTAGGTATTCCTCACTTGGAATATCTTTTCATGGTTTGGAGTCCCTTCCTCCGAATCTATGCAAGTGTGTCAAAACGATTGACCTCTCTTTAGCTGGCGCACAACGTCCGTTTTGAAGAAGAACTCTCCGGTCGAGGGCCAAACCTTTTGGCCTTCCGAGTCTAACGCCTTTTCGGCGCACCTCTGCCAATCCTGAATTGAGCGTTCTCGGAAAGCTTAACCTCGTTCTGGACCACACGATTTATAGCGAGGCTTCTTTGCATGCAGCGGACCGTCCCCGCTCAGGAATCGTCACAGATTTTGCTTCTTAAAGCGATCTTCGGGAAGGAGCAATTGCCACACTTCAAGGCCGTATGCCCCAGCAAGGCGTTCGAGAGTGGACAACCTCAAGTCCGGCTTACGCCCAGCCTCAATCTGCTGGTAGTACTTGTAGGAAATCCCTGAGAGCTCCGCGAATCGCTCCTGTGTCAATCCCCGCTCTCCCCGAAGGTTCTTCAGGCGTTTCAATAAAATGGGAAGGGTTTTGCCGAGCATCAAGGGCAGAATCTCCTTGAAAACCAAGCAAGACCACCCCACTATCGGTAGTGCACTGATCCAGCAAAATCAACGACACCAACTCAAAAGCAAAATTACTTTATGAAAATCAGACTGAAACAGCAGACCAGCGGGTTAATCCGTGAAGTCAAAATTGGCTTTTCATGGACATCACTATTTTTTGGATTTTTCGTTCCACTATTTCGAGGAGATTTTCTTTGGTTTTGTCTCTGTATTATCCTGAATCTAATCGGTGTGGGAATATTCTGGTTTGTCTTCCCCTTCATCTACAACAGAATCTACATCAAGAAATTGATGGAAAAAGGTTATGCACCTGCCGATGAATTTAGTAGCAGTATTTTACTGCAAAAAGGGTGGATTGCTAAGTCTGCAAATTTTACGGAAAATAGGCCGAAATCACCAAGCTATCAAAACGCACAGCAGATTGCATCTCAGCCTGAGCATACAAAATCCTATTCAGGACAACCTGCTCAACAGGAAACTGGCAGTATAAATGACATAATTCAGAACGTCTTAAAAAGACATTCTGGCTCCAAAAAAGCTTTTACGGCTGACACTTTACCGAACAAAAGCATTGGGCTAATTTCAAAGGGCTTTCAGCCGATAAATCCAAGCAGAGAGGTAATACTGTTTGCTGGTCTATATACCAGCTTGTTTTTGATGAAGCCCTTGGGTGTTGTAATTACTGAAAGTTCTCTTTACTACAGATTATCCAGCGGATTTATGTCGGGTTCAAAATCCGGTCACATTGCGCTGCACGATATAAATTCAATCAAAGCAGAACACACAAACTCTCATGCATGTTACGGTGGTGGAAATCCCGGACTGGAAATAACAATTAATGGTAAAAACTGTGGTTGGATTCAGCTTTTATTTGTGATGTCAGAAGAAGATGAAAATCTCCTTATCGATTTAATCACAGAAATCAATAATAGCGGCGTTCTGTTAAGCCTCCGTCCATAGAATATGAAACTAGGGGAAAATGAGGTAAGGTGCGATGGATGCGGACAGGCGATTTCTAAACATGCGAAGAGATGCCCTTTCTGCAATCACAGAATGACACCCAGCTTAATTAAAATCGTATTTCAAACAATCATAGGGTTAATTGCTTTGTATGCGCTGATAAAAGGACTGTCAATGTGACGGTTGTCTGGAGGGGCCTGCCGTTAATCTTCGCGGCAGGTGCCTTCATTTTGAAAACCGGGCCGGTCGGTTTGCAACTGCGCTCTTGCAGGGTTTCGAAGTTCAGGATTCTCTTCACCCATCTCCTTTGCCAAATCGAAGTCATCCTTTCTAGGGCTAAAAATAAAGCGGCTGGAATGACGAACCTGCAAGGAATTATCATGCACCACATTCTCGTTAGTCAGCCAATATGGACTCAGGCGTCCATCAAGTTTTTCTAATTTTTTGAAATAGCTACGTTCGAGAAGCGACAGAGAATATCCCGGCGACAGAGGAAAACTGATTTGAATTCCCTTCGAACCAATGCCAGAGAAACTCCGAATCCCAAAACCACGTTTGTGGGGGCAACGGGTCACAGGAGAGTCTGAAGCTAAAAGAGGTATTGACGATCTGTTCGGCGTCACGATCCAGACATGCCGTAGCAACTCTCCCACATAGGTTTCCACCGCAGCACCATCCAGAATACTTTGTGCATGGATTGATGCTTCGGTTCCCGCTTTGATTCGGATTTTGGGATTCTTTGCAGCCAATGCGGGGTTTCGTTGCTCCAGATACGCTTGGAAATCCATGTTTCCAATGATCTCTGCCATTTGAATTGCGAAATGGCGGTGAGAGGGAGTCCGAAGCAACTGCATGGCAAGGAAGAGAGCGAATGAAACCCGCTCTTCGTCATAGATGCGAAAATACGTATCAGCCTCCAGTTTTTGCAACCACCTCCCAAGAACATACGCCCATTCACCCTCAAGCTCGCCGAACATTTTTTCGATGAACTGGTCCTCCCCCATTTTGTCGTCCACTTCAGCAACATCGTAAAAGTGCGTCTCGCCTCCAGTGTTCTCAGCCTTGGTGCAATAGGTTTTGCCTAAGTGTTTATCGTACACCCAAACCTTGCCCGTCGAATCGCAAAAATTCTCAAGGTAAAATCGCGGGACATAGTGTTGAAATTTAACACGGCTCATGGCGAGGTTTTCGATGAGAATACCGCGTCACCCCTGAAATTCCAAATGCCTCCATCCTCAATCGCGTAAAATTACCGCGTCAAAAATATTGGAGGCGTGGAGGTTAAGGGACCGAGATGTGGCACGCTGCTTGTATCGAAAACGAAACCTCTCTGGATACGTGATTTTACGGAAATTTGTTGTCTTACTGAATCATTTCTGCTATCGACTGCGCTGTTCTCCAGAAATTCCTAAACTCAAAATTGAGAATAGGCTTCCGTTGAAGTTGAAAGGAAAAATCGCCATGTCTGTTTGGATCGTTGCAATCGCACTCTTGCTTGAAGCCTGTGGGCTAGTAGGGGCGTTAACGAGTATCGCGTTAGGCCATACTCCGTGGTTCTCGGGGGCACTGCAAACGGCTGCCATCTGCATTTGTTTTGGCGGGTTGGGAGGATGTACCTATTGCTTACGGGGTGTTTACCTCAACGCATGCGTCCACAAACGATGGGACTCGGCGTGGCTGCCTTGGTACTTCATTCGTCCTTTTGTCAGCCTCATTTTGGGTGGCGTTAGTTACTTGTTTGTCAAGTCGGGTCTTCTGCTCTTGGGCGCAACAAAACAGCCCGATGCTAGCGAACTTGGTATTTGGGCAGTTGCATTCCTTGCCGGGCTGAATGTGGACAAATTCGTGTCAAAAATTGAATCTGTTGGGCTTACCGTTTGGGGTATTGAACCATCCCGCCAGTCCAAACCAGATTCGGAACAGAACAAAACGGAGGACGAAAACAAATGAGCGACTTCTATGAAATCGACTTTTTGGACGTGGAAAGCTCAAAAAGCGGAGATGCAATCGCAATTCGGTACTCAATCAACGGGGCTTCGTGGATTCACGTCGTTGATGGAGGATACCAAGATACTGGGAAAAAGCTGGTTGGCCACATTCGCAAGTATTACGGATGCCCCCAATGTATCAACCACGTAGTCGTGACTCACCCAGACGGCGACCATGCAGGTGGTTTGCGAACCATTTTGGAGGAATTCCAAATTGGCGAGCTTTGGATGCTTCGCCCTTGGGAGTATGCAGACGAACTGCTTCCGAGATTTGCTCGATTCACCTCAGTAGAGAATCTCAAGAAACGACTGAAGGAGCTATATCCGAATATTTCTGCATTGGAGGAAATTGCCCTTGAACGAGGGATTACGATACGAGAGCCATTTCAGGGAGCTCAGATTGGGGTATTTACCGTAATGGCTCCTACTCGATCTCGGTATTTGGATCTGATAGTCGAGTCAGACAAGACTCCCGAAGCGACAGCCGATTCAAGCATCAAAGCCGCATCAGCGATAGCGGCTCTTTTTGAGGCGGCGAAGACTTTTGTTCGGTCATTATGGGGACAGGAAACGTTCCCTGCCGAGGGTACTGCTGCCGAAAATGAAATGAGCGTGGTGCAGTACGCAAACCTTTTGGGCCACAAGATTCTACTCACAGGCGATACTGGTCGTGTTGGATTGACCGAAGCTGCTGATTACGCTCCGTGTGTAGGATTAACCCTGCCCGGTATCGATAAATTTCAGGTGCCTCACCACGGATCGCGGCGAAATGTTTCTACGGAGGTGCTTGATCGTTGGCTCGGCAACATAAAGCCTAATCAAGGAGAACAAACATTTACTGCGGTAATCAGCGCAGCCAAGAACGATGACGATCATCCGAGAAAGGCCGTCATCCGTGCAATGATCCACCGAGGCGGAGGGGTCTACTCAACAAAAACAGGATTTGACCTTACCATTCGCCAAAACGCTCCAGATAGAGGCTGGATGACAGCTCCTTCCACAGCGTATCCTGAAGATCAGGAGGAGTAGGGTGCCAGCAGTGCCTTAAGTGCCACATCTCACAAACGTCGATTTGTGAGACGACCCTCGATTTCACCCTCCTCCCCCGAATAGTGGTCCCAATCATGTCGCTTTACCCATCTTATTATCTATATATCAAAAGCTACGATTAATCTCGACTTTTGCGACGTTTTCTGACAGGATACTATCCATGAACATTGGTTACTGCCGAGTTTCCACGATGGATCAGAATCTAGAGTTGCAACTGGACGCCCTCAAAAAATCCGGGTGCGAAAAAATCTTTGAGGACGTAGCATCAGGAGCGAAGGCAGAACGGCAGGGATTGAAGGATGCCATCAACTTTGCGCGGAAGGGGGACGTGCTGGTGGTCTGGAAGCTGGATCGTTTGGGGCGGTCCTTGAAGCACCTCATCGAGACCATCACCAACTTGAAGGAACGAGGCATTGAGTTCCGCTGCTTGACTCAGAACCTCGATACCACCTCACCGTCTGGCATGTTGGTGTTCCAAATCTTTGGGGCAATGGCAGAGTTCGAACGATCACTGATCCAAGAGCGAACGGCGGCAGGACTCAAAGCGGCTCGTGCTCGTGGTCGGCTTGGGGGGAGACCGAAGGTGATGGATCAGAAGAAAATTGGAATGGCTGCTACCCTTTATTCGGATGGCAAAACCACTGTGGATCAGATTTGCAAAACTTTAAACATTTCGAGAGCGACTTTCTATCGGAACGTGAAAACCGCCCAAGCAGCGTGAAATTCAAACATTGAGAAGCATAGATTGGCATTATGAAGGCACATGTTTCCAACCCCTGTATATTCCGACTCAAAAAGTTATTCATTGCCACCCTTGTGATAATCGCTGTGGCTGGATTCGCTTTGCATTTCGTGCTGTGGTTTTATTGGCTCGATCACAATCCAGTAAGACCGCTGCCGGAAACGGGTCAAACGTACGTACTAAATAACCACGGCTATTATTTCTACGTCACCAAAAACCAAAGTCTGATGGCGGAAACATTGCCCTTTGCCTCCGTGATGTTATTTTTCGTGGCAGCCATTCTCGGCAAAGAGTGGGAGGTCAAAGATATTAAATGGTGGAAGCCATGAGCAATTTACTGCGGATGTTCGTTTGCTGGAATGCTCCGAGAAAATTTTCGATTGCACGCCTCTTTACGTATTGGAATTAAGTTAAGCCTCACCAGCTTATCCGCCTCAAGCCGCACACCCATACAGCCTTGATTTGAGATTGCCGATTCCGCGTTCTAACGATTCCTGAAATTTTGTACCCTTGAATTTCCGCGCCGCCTTTTCCGCGATCCTCAGTACAAATAACTCGTCTGGTGTGGGTTTCTCCATCTGCACTTTCAATTCGCACGTTGGAAACTGAGTAACTGGCGAGGTGTAGTAAAAACCTTTCCTCAGCGCATCGTATTCAATGGGAAGCTTGAGACGGTCCCGCATAAAATCAATGTCGCGCTGAATGGTCTTGCCCGACATCTCCAATTTTTCAGCAAGGATGCGGCAGTTTGGAAATCCACCTCTTTGAATTTCGGCGTGGATGCGGTTGAAACGCTCAATGACTGGTCGGCAAAACAACCCTGTCGTGCCGTATCCAATCTTGCGAGGTGACTGTTTGATGCCGATCCCCATGATGCTGAAATTATAGTATTTTTCGGGCTTCCAGACGAGCTTATTCCGCCAGCAGGTCAGCAGCGGGGAGTGATTTCGATGCCTTCGCTCCCAACGATTTCAAATCCTCCACTTGGCGCAAAAGGTTTCCCCTACCTTCCTTCAACTTGTTCACTGCACCATCGTAGAAGGTTTGGGTTTTCTTGAGAGCATCCCCGATTTTCTGGATGTCCTCATACAGCCCCACGAACTTGTCGTAAAGCGCGCCCCCACGATTGACGATTTCGATTAAATTTTTCGACTGCCGATCTTGTTTCCAAAGCATCGCCGCCGTTTTCAAAGTCACGAGCAGGGTGGGGGCTGTGCAGAGAACCACTTTCCGCTCCAGTGCCCAATCGTAAAGCGTGAGATCGGCCTCCAGTGCCATTATGAACGCTGGTTCGATGGGAACAAACATCAGCACATAGTCGGGGGTGAACAGTTTGCCCGTGTCCTCGTACGCCTTGCCTGCCAATTCTTCGATGTGTTGGCGAATCGCCTTAACGTGGATGACAATGGCTGATTTGCGCTCTGCTTCGTCCTTGGCATTGACTGCTTGTTCATACGCAATCAACGAACACTTGGAATCGACAACCAAGTGGCGATCATCAGGCAGCCGCAGAACGACATCGGGCCTCAACCTCGATCCATCCCCCATGGTAATATTTGTTTGGACAAAGTATTCCTCGTCTTTACGGAGTCCTGCCGCTTCAAGGAGGCGTTCAAGGATCAGTTCTCCCCATGCACCACGCGCCTGAGAATTTCCCTTGAGTGCCTTGGTTAGAGCGTGGGCCTCATCAGTGATTTTGGAATTCAACTCTCTCAACTGCTCGATCTGCGCTTTCAATGATGCCCTGTCGTCACTTTCTGTCTTGTAAACGGTGTCGATCCGCGTCCTGAAATCTCCCAATTGCATTTTCAGGGGATTCAAAATTGTTTCAACTTGGGTTCGGTTCAACTCAGTAAACTTGGCGGATTTCTCATCAAGAATTTTGGTGGCCGCCGCTTGGAACTCAGTCTGCATGGTGGCGCGCATCTGATTCAACTCCAGAAGGTATTTCTCCATCATCTCCTGACGTTCTTTCAGTCTTGCCTCTGACGCTTCCTCCCTCGCAGTTGATGATGCTTCCAATGCCGCCTTGCACATCTTCATATCCACCAGTTCAGCATTCAATTGGGCAGCCTCCTCCTCTCTTTGGCGAAGACGTTCCCGAATTTCTGAGACAATCTGCCGCATGAAGAACCAGACGAGAAATCCAACAACAAGGGCAGTTATGATGGTTGCAACGAGGGTGTTCATAATTTTTTAAAAAGGAATTTCACCGTCATCAAACATTTTGGGGTCGATAAGCCGGTGGTCGATTTTGCCAGAATACTTGGGGACTGTGCGGGATAAATCATTTCGGGTGGGCCAAACATTAAGCCAATCCGTCAATTCCGAAAACCACAGCCGCCGATGCCCAAGCTCAACAGGTAGGTGTCGCATAATCAATTCCTGAACCCGTGCATCTTCCACATCGAACGTAGCTGGAAGTGGGCGGTTCCTTTTCGACTTCGTCTTCGAGACCTTGGCTTCGTCTGGAAAAATTGGTGGGGCAAAGAAAACCCACGCATCCTCACGAAGAATCAGAATATCTCCAGCCAGCCAGAGCAACAGATTCGACTCCATCAGGCTACTCATGGCTTGTGTCACCAATGTCATCCCATCTGGACGACTTTGCAGTAAATCCAAAATCCCAAGGGTAAAATCAGGTTCGAGCCCATCCGGCCCATACAGCGTCAGCGTCAATTCAGTGGCATCTGGCGAATATAGCTTCTCCTCCAAGTCACGTAGCACCGACAGATAATTGATCCGCTTGTCCAATGGGAGGAATACATCGGTCTTTCGGCGGATGGGGTGTGCTGGCGTAGGCTTGGACATTTACGCCCACCATTATAGAGAGCACATAGGACATCCATTGTCTCAGCGGAAAAAAATCCTGCGATTCCCCAATTCTTCCTTGAAAGCGGAATAAATAATCATGGCCGCTAACGTGGGCGATGCTGAATTACCGACGTGGGCGCGCCATACCAATTTATGAAAACCACCGATCCTCAAATTTTCCGTCTCAATATTCCACATGGATGTCGCCGTCTCCCAATTCACTGTCCCATCTGTGGTCAAATCGCCGCAATAAATGATGCGAGAGTATTTGCTCCGTGCCAGCACCTCGTTTGCTCTTACATAGAGGCAGACGGTAGTTGGGGGTATTTATCGCCTGATTTCGTGGCAAGGATGCGTGAGGTTGACCTCAGAGTTCACACGCCGGACAACGTTGCCATGCTTCGAGACTTGGGATACGATGACAATCTGCTCGCCATCGAGGTCAGTTACACAGGGATGCCGGGACCAAGAAGATACTTGGACTTATACGCCTTCCGCCCTCCCATTGAGTTCCAACCTTTGTGAAAAAAATTCAACTATTTTGAATGGATATTACAAGAAGCTCTCGGAGAGCTACTTGCAAAACACGGAATATTCTCTTCTGATACTTGATTTTCACATCCCCACGATAAGTATTAACAGTGAGACCAATATAGGTTTCCCTCGGATTCTAATGAAAAAACCATGCCGAGCGTCGTTGCAGTCTGTATTGGTAAAACGAGCAGACCCACAGAGGGATTGAAAAACGAGCAACGACGATAAACAAAAGCGACGTGGGGTTGCTTCCAAGCAGGCCCACACAAGTAGATGTTAAAGTCTGACCGTCATTGGCGTAACTGCCGATACCTCAGATGGACGATCCCGCTACAGGATGACCGCGCGGGAAGCAATTAGAGCACGCCCATCTGGATGCGACACTCATCCTTACACGGATTCAATCATGAGCGAGGGGAGTAAGCATAGTATTACCTGCATAAGGGATACTATGCTCTTCTCAAACCTTGCCGGATTAAATCATGAGTTCTTAAAGAGTTCTAAAAGGAGAACTTATAAATTAAAATCCGAAACGAATAAACAGCTAATTGCAAATAAATCGCGTCAAATCAGAGACTTATGCGTTAAAAATCGGAAAAAAGCAGCCATTTATTGCGGCTAAATGACACGGAATAGAAAATATTTCAAAATGCGCAACGAGCTTAATTGGAACACTTTATACATACAGAAAGAATTCATTCCATCCAATCAGTCATGGAATAGAGGCGTCAGAGCACTCAAGTCGGGGCGATTTGATCCCAGCCAGCGCAAAACAGTGACCCCCTCGCTACAATTTTTTCAGGAAATGGAATATTCTCACAGGGGGAAAGTGATCGTTTTTGGCCCACCCGGTGAGACATTTTTTGGCATCGCAATCGTAAAATCCTGCCCTAAAATTTCCCTCCTCCCGACATGGCTCTCAAGAAATCCGAACTCTACTCCTCCCTCTGGCAATCCTGCGATGAACTCCGTGGGGGGATGGACGCCTCTCAATACAAAGATTACGTCCTCGTCCTGCTGTTCCTGAAATACGTCTCCGACAAGTATGCAGGGGTTCCGTATGCCCCCATCGAAATCCCTGAAGGCAGCAGTTTCAGGGACATGGTGGCATTGAAGGGGAAACCGGACATTGGCGACCAGATCAACAAAAAGATTCTCGCCCCCCTCGCCGCTGCCAACAAACTCTCCGATTTCCCTGATTTTGCTGATGCGGCGAAGCTTGGAAGTGGGAAGGAGATCGTTGACCGGCTCACCAACCTCATCGCCATTTTCGAGAACCCCTCCCTCGACTTCTCAAAAAATCGAGCGGATGGGGATGATATTCTTGGGGATGCCTACGAATACCTGATGCGGCATTTTGCAACGGAGAGCGGCAAGAGCAAGGGGCAGTTCTACACACCAGCGGAAGTTAGCCGGGTCATCGCTCAAATCCTTGGGATTCGGGAGGCAAAAACCACCCCTAAGACCACCGTATACGATCCTACTTGCGGTTCGGGTTCCTTGCTCTTGAAGGTAGGAGACGAGGCCACTTCCGAAGTCACCCTCTACGGTCAGGAAAAGGATGCTGCCACCAGTGCTCTTGCCCGGATGAACATGATCTTGCACGACAACCCCACTGCCTTGATCGTGCAGGGGAATACCTTGTCAGACCCTAAATTCAAAGATGGGGCAACCTTGAAGACTTTTGATTACGTGGTCGCCAATCCCCCGTTCTCAGACAAGAGGTGGAGCAACGGCATTGACCCGCTGGATGATCCCTATGAGCGGTTCCAGTCTTTTGGAACCCCTCCAGCCAAGCAGGGGGACTACGCCTACCTCCTCCACATCATTCGTTCCTTGAAGAGCACCGGGAACGGAGCCTGCATCCTTCCTCATGGGGTTTTGTTCCGTGGCAATGGCGAAGCCGACATTCGCAAGAATCTGATTCGACGGGGCTACATCAAGGGAATCATCGGGCTCCCCCCCAACCTTTTCTATGGCACAGGCATTCCCGCTTGCATCATCGTGGTGGACAAAAAGGATGCGCAAGCGCGTAAAGGCATCTTCATGATCGATGCCAGCAAAGGATTTTTGAAGGACGGCAACAAGAACCGGCTCCGTGCTCAGGACATCCACAAGATCGTCGAAATTTTCGAGAAGCGACTGGAGTTGCCTAAATATTCCCGCATGGTCAGTTTTGAGGAGATCGAGCAGAACGAATTCAATCTCAACATCCCTCGTTACATCGACACCACGGAACCAGAGGACATCCAAGACATCGAGGGGCATCTGCGTGGTGGTATTCCTGAAGCGGATTTGGATGCGTTGAAAAGCTATTGGGAAATCTGCCCGAATCTGAAAAAGCGTCTATTTAAGCGGAACCGAAAGGGCTACGTCGATTTGGCGGTGGATAAAACGACCATCAAATCCACCATCTACGAGCATCCTGAGTTTGCCACGTTCATCACTGGCATGAATGAGCACTTCGAGGTCTGGCGTTCCAGTGAGTCCACCATCCTGAAGAGCCTTCGAGCCGGATTCCACCCCAAGGAGCTGATTGCAGAGCTGTCGGAGGATTTGCTGGCTCACTATGTTGGCAAGCCGCTCATCGACAAATACGACGTTTACCAGCATCTCATGGACTATTGGGAGGAGACGATGCAGGACGATTGCTATCTGATTACCGCCGATGGATGGACTGCCGAACCAACCCGCATCATCGAGAGAGATAAGAAGGGCAAAGAGCGGGACAAAGGGTGGACGTGCGACCTCATCCCCAAGCAGCTCATCGTCAGTCGGTATTTTCAGGAGGAGGCAAAGGAGATCGAGGAGATGACTGCCGAGTTGGAAGGCATCACCGCACGTCTGACCGAAATTGAGGAGGAAAACGGTGGGGACGAGGGGCTACTCTCCGCATTTGAAAAGATCAACAAAGCCAGCGTCACAGCCCAATTGAAGGAGATCAGAGGAGACAAGAATGCGAAGGAAGAGGCGGCATTGTTGAACGAATGGCTGAAGCTCAACACCAAAGAATCCGACCTGAAAAAACGGCTCAAGGATGCCGAAGCCGAACTGGATGCGAAAGCCTACGCCCAATATCCCAAGCTCACGGGCAAGGAAATCAAGACGTTGGTGGTGGACGATAAATGGTTGGCGATCCTCTACGTTGCGATTCATAGCGAGATGGAGCGGATCAGCCAAGCTCTCACCCAACGGGTCAAAGATTTGGCGGAACGCTATGAAACGCCCATGCCATTGATGACCAACCGCGTGGCAGAGCTGGAGGCGAAAGTAAATTGCCACCTCGAAAGGATGGGGTTCACAGTATGAGCAAGCCCAAGAAACTCCAAATCCGCAACAGCACCACCGAGTTCCTTGTCTTCACACACCAAGCAGGGGAGAGTGGCATCGAGGTTCGCGTGGAGGAGGAGACCATCTGGCTGACCCAAAAACTCATTGCCAAGCTCTTCGAGGTGGATGTCCGCACCGTCAGCGAGCACCTTGGCAACATCTACGCCAGTGGGGAATTGAAGGAGGAGGCAACTCACCGGAATTTCCGGTTGGTTCAAAAGGAAGGCGAGAGAGAGGTTGCCCGGAATGTGGCATTCTACAACCTCGACGCCATCATCTCTGTGGGCTACCGCGTCAATTCCCTGCGTGCCACCCAATTCCGGCAATGGGCTACCGGCATCCTGCGCGACTTTGCCATTCGTGGCTATGTGCTCGACAAGGAACGCCTCAAAAATGGCGCGTTTTTCAGCAAGGAATACTTTGAGAACCTGCTGGCGGAAATCCGTGAAATCCGCGCCAGCGAACGGAAGTTCTACCAAAAAATCACCGACATCTACGCCACGGCAATGGATTACCGTCCCGATGCCGAGACCACCAAGACCTTCTTCGCCGCTGTCCAGAACAAGCTCCACTTTGCTATCCACGGCCACACCGCCGCCGAACTCATCCACGAACGGGCAGACAGCAAGAAGGAGCACATGGGGCTGACCACATGGAAGAACGCCCCCGATGGCAAAATCCTCAAGCCGGACGTTTCCATCGCCAAGAACTACCTCACGGAAAAAGAAATCAAGGCGTTGGATCGGCTGGTGACGATGTATCTGGACTACGCCGAGGACCAAGCCGAGCGGAGCATCCCGATGACGATGGAGGATTGGGCAAAAAAACTGAACGCCTTCCTCCAGTTCAACGAGCGCGACCTGCTCCACCACACCGGCAAAGTCACCGCCGAAATAGCCAAGACCTTTGCCGAAAGCGAATTCGAGCAATACCGCATTGTGCAGGATCGGCTCTTTGAGTCCGATTTCGACCGCACCATCAAGCAACTGCCCAAAGAGGGAGGAGAGGCATGAGCATGGCGGTGAAACCCGGATACAAGCAGACGGAGGTGGGGGTAATTCCGAAGGATTGGGAGGTAACTCCTATTAACGAGATTGGCACTCCAGTTAGAGGGGGATCACCACGACCGGCTGGCGATCCACGATATTTTAACGGCTCATTTATTCCGTGGCTCACCGTTGCAGGACTAACTAACATCCCGACATCCCAACTTGAAGTATCCAAAACCGAAACATATTTGACTGAGGAAGGAGCTTTACGAAGTCGAACGCTGGTACCGGGTACACTGATCATCGCCAACAGTGGGGCGACCTTGGGGATTGCAAAAATACTCGGGATAAAATGCTGTGCAAACGACGGAATTGCGGCACTTCTCAATCTCAGCAAGAAAGCCAGTCCTAATTTCTTGGCTCACTTTATTAACACCAAAACAGGTTATCTTCGTGAGGTGGTCGCGACTGGTAACGGGCAGCCAAATCTGAATACCGAACTGATCGGGAACTTCAAAATTCCACTTCCCCCCACCAAAGCCGAACAAGAAGCCATTGCCGAGGCGTTGAGCGATGCAGATGCCCTTATCGAATCTCTGGAACAACTCCTCGCCAAAAAACGCCAAGTCAAACAGGGGGCCATGCAGGAGTTGCTCACCGGGAAAAAGCGACTGCCGGGGTTCAGCGGAAAGTGGGAGATGAAGCGGTTGGGGGAAGTGCTGACAATTGCTCATGGGAAGAGCCAACATTCTGTTGTAGATGAAAACGGCATTTATCCGATTCTTGCAAGCGGTGGACAGATTGGACGCGCAAATTGCTTTCTCTATGACAAACCTTCCGTTTTGATTGGGCGCAAGGGCACAATCGATCAGCCCCAATTCATGGATACGCCGTTTTGGACTGTGGATACGCTGTTTTACTCGGTAATTCATGAACCCAATAATGCAAAATTCCTTTTTTACCAATTCTGTTTGGTTAACTGGAGACAGCACAACGAGGCATCGGGTGTTCCAAGTCTCAATGCAAAAACCATTGAGAGGATCGAGATAAGAGTGCCAGAACCAGAAGAGCAAACCGCCATCGCCAACGTCCTTAGCGACATGGATGCCGAAATCGAGACTATCGAAACCAAGCTCGCCAAGTCCCGCCAAATCAAGCAGGGCATGATGCAGGAACTCCTCACCGGAAAGACCAGATTGATATGAGCACGGAACGCGAAACCCAAGATCGAGTCATTGCCCTGTTTCGAAACGAGCTGAAATACGACTACCTTGGGGATCGGTCGGATCGGAGCAACAGCAACATCGAGGAAAAGCAGCTCACCTGCTACCTGCTCAAAAACGGCACCACCCAAGCGCAAATCAACGTTGCCCTCCATAAACTCCGCACCGAGGCGAACAACCACAGCCGCAGTCTCTACGACAACAATCAGGCGGTTTACAGCCTTCTCCGCTACGGTGTCCCTGTAAAAGTCGAGGCGGGCAAGGTCACGGAAACCGTCCACCTCATCAACTGGAAGGAACCTGAGAAAAACGACTTCGCCATTGCCGAGGAGGTGACGCTGAAGGGCGGGCATGAACGCAGACCTGACCTCGTGCTGTATGTGAACGGGATTGCCATCGGGGTGATCGAGCTGAAAAAGAGCAGCGTTTCGATTGGCGACGGCATTCGGCAGAACCTTTCCAATCAGCAGCCGGAATTCAACGAGTGGTTTTTTAGCACCGTTCAATTCGTTTTTGCAGGGAGTGATGCCGAGGGACTCCAATACGGCACCATCCTCACCCCGGAGAAAATGTTCCTGAAATGGAAGGAGGACGAGGAGGACAACAGCCGGTTCAAGCTGGATAAATACCTGCTCAAGATGTGCCGCAAGGAGAGGCTCCTCGAATTGATGTATGACTTTGTGCTCTTCGATGGGGGCAAGAAGAAGCTGCCTCGTGTCCACCAGTATTTCGGCGTCAAAGCCGCTCAGAAGCACGTCAGGGAACGGAAGGGCGGCATCATTTGGCACACCCAAGGCAGCGGCAAGAGCATCGTCATGGTGCTGCTGGCAAAGTGGATTTTGGAGAATCTCCCCAACGCCAGAGTCGCCATCGTTACAGACCGTGACGAACTCGATAAGCAAATCGAGCGGGTCTTTCGGTCATCGGGGGAGGACATTTCCAGAACCACGAGTGGCAGGGACTTGATGAGCCAGCTTGGAGCGGCAAAACCGCGTCTCCTTTGCTCGCTGGTCCACAAATTTGGCAGGAAGGACGTGGACGATTTTGATGCCTTCATCAAGGAACTCGAATCGCAACCCACTAAAACCGTGGGGGAAGTTTTCGTTTTCGTGGATGAATGCCACCGCACCCAAAGCGGCAAACTGCATCGGGTCATGAACGCCATGATGCCCAACGCCGTGTTCATCGGGTTTACCGGCACTCCCCTTCTCAAAAAGGACAAGGCGACCAGTCTGGAGGTCTTTGGCGGCTACATCCACACGTATAAATTCTGTGAAGCCGTGGAGGATGAGGTTGTTCTCGATTTGATTTATGAGGCGCGGGACATCGATCAGCGGTTGAGCACAGCGGAGAGGGTGGACCAGTGGTTTGAAGCCAAGACCAAAGGCTTGAACGATTGGCAAAAGCGGGAACTCAAAAGGAAATGGGGCACGATGCAAAACGTCCTCAGTTCCAAATCCCGCATGGAGCGCGTGGTGAGCGACATCATTTTCGATTTTAGCGTCAAACCACGGCTCTCCAGTGATCGAGGGAATGCCATTTTGGTGGCATCGAGCATCTTCGAGGCGTGCAAGTATTTTACTCTGCTGGAGAAGACCCCGCTGAAAGGCAAATGCGCTCTGGTTACATCCTATAATCCGCTGGCAAAGGACATCACGCTGGAGGAAACCGGAGCGAATACGGAGACGGACAAGCAGTTCATTTACAACACCTACACGGAGCTGCTGAAGACCGTGGAAGCGAAACCGAACATGACCCTCACGGAAGCATACGAGGAGGATGCCAAGAAGCGATTCATCGAACAGCCAGCCAATATGAAGCTGCTGGTGGTAGTGGATAAACTGCTGACGGGGTTCGATGCTCCTCCCTGCTCGTTCATCTATATCGACAAATCCATGCAGGACCACGGGCTGTTTCAAGCGATTTGCCGAACGAATCGACTGGACGGGGAGGACAAGGATTTCGGCTACATCGTCGATTACAAAGACCTGTTCAAGAATCTGGTGAACGACAAAGGAACGGGTGCTCTTCAGGTTTACAGCTCCGAACTCGACCACAGTGCAGGTGGAGCGGAGCCAGAAGTCTTGATGCAGAATCGGCTCAAGAAGGGGAAAGAACGGCTGGATGAGGCGTTGGAAGCCCTTGATTTGCTTTGCGAAAAGGTGCTGCCCCCAAGAACGAATCTGGAATTCATCCAATACTTTTGCGGCAACACGGAGATTCCAACCGATTTAAAGGAGCGGGAACCTCAACGGGAAGCCCTCTATAAAGGCATGGTCGGTCTGATTCGATCCTACGCCAATATTGCCGACGAGCTGGAGCAGGCAGGATACGACGAGAAGGACATCACCAGAATCAAAGGCAAACTCGACGAATACCTGAAACTTCGTGAGACCATCCGCAACGCCAGCAACGAGAGCTTGGACCTGAAGGCATACGAGGCTGACATGCGCCACCTCATTGACACCTACATCCAAGCCGACGAACCGAGGATCATCTCACCCTTTGAAGATCAGGGACTCCTTCAGTTGATCGTGAAATCCGGTATCGCGGAAGCCATCGCCCTTCGTCTTGACGGCATCAAGGGGAACGAGGAGGCGGTTGCGGAGACGATTGAAAACAACGTCCGCAGCAAGATCATCAAAGAGGAGCTGACCGACCCCGCTTTTTACGAGAAGATGTCCGCCCTCCTCGGCGAGATCATTACCGCAAGGAAGAGCAAGGCGGTTAAGTATGAGGAATATCTTAAAAAAATAGCGGAGCTGGTGAGGAAGGTTGCCGCAGGAATGGAAGATGACACTCCCGAGGTGCTGAAGAGGAGTCCAGCACTGAGGGCACTTTTCAACAGCCTCAAAAATGCCGATTCACCGCTGGAACTGGCAAAAACGATTGATGAGACGGTAAAAAGGGTTCGTCCCGATGCGTGGAAGGGTGACGAGAAAAAGGAACGCATGATCAAAGCCGCCCTCCATAAAATCCTGAAGAACAAACAGGAAGTGGAGCGAATCTTCCCGATCATCAAAGAACAGTCAGAATATTGATGGGGACAACGATCCAGTTAGGGGAAATCTCCGTGGTTGTCGTTCGGAAGGACATTAAACACGTCCATCTGAGCGTTTACCCCCCCACTGGCAACGTTCGGATTTCAGCTCCCTCCCGCATGAAGCTGGAGACCATTCGGGTGTTTGCACTGACGAAATTGGGGTGGATTCGCCAACAGCAGAAAAAATTCCGAGCGCAGGAACGAGAAACGCCTCGTGATTATATCCAGCGTGAAAGCCATTACCTTTGGGGCAAACGCTACCTGCTAACCATCTCAGAAGCCGACCACGCCCCCACCATCGAGATCAACCACAACAGGGTTCATTTGGAAATCAGGCCGGGAACGGACCACCTTAAAAGAGAAACCATCCTCTCTGAATGGTATCGGGATCAGCTCAGGGAGGCGGCAGCTCCTTTGATTGCCAAATGGGAGGGCATCCTTGGGGTAAAGGTTGCATCATGGCGGATTCAGCGAATGAAGACCAAGTGGGGATCATGTAACACGACCTACAAGAGAGTGCTTCTCAATCTGGAACTGGCGAAAAAACCAGAGGAGTGCTTGGAATACATCATCCTCCACGAGCTAGCCCATCTGATCGAACGCCGCCACAACGAGAGGTTCATTGCCATTCTGGACCACCACATGCCCCACTGGCGTTCCTATCGACAGCAGCTCAATTCCCTGCCCCTCGATCCTCAAAGCTGGAATCATTGACGCGGGAGGAGTCTTCAATCCTCCTCTTTTTCGATGCTGCCGTCTGGAGTGGCGACAAGCGTTGTAAAATAGGGAAGCTTTGGCTTGGGAATGCTGTCTTTCGGAATGATTTTCCAGTAGCGTTTGGCGTCTTCTTGACGGGCTAAATCACGATAGGTGTTGTAGAGAAGGTTGGCGTCTGGATGCCCTAGCATAAAGGCTGTCAGACTCGCGTTTTCGTGCAAGGCGACATGGTACGAGGCAAAGGCATGACGCATGGCATTTTGAGCATACGCGACACCGGCTCCCTTTCTGACCGCTCGCATCTTGTTCACGTAATTGGTTGGAGCCACATTGCCAGTTGAACAGCAAAGGGTCAGCCATGTCAGCGCATTTTCGGAGATTTTGTTGATCCGTTTCCTTCGTTTTTTGGTAATACCGGCTGAGAGAGTCACTTTCTTGGTGGCAAAATTGATGGCATCCCACTGAAGCTTTTGCGCCTCCTCGAAACGAACGCCACAAAATAGGATCAACACCATACAGGCACATTCCGCCTTCAGGTTATGGTCCACAGCATATTGGAGCATTTTTTCAACATCCTCTACGCTCAGGAACGACGGACTCGACTCAGTGAGAATTGGCTTTTCAAGCTTCGAGAGCGGATTGAGCGTTGCGTACCCTTGCTTGATGAAAAAATTGAAGAAGGCATTGAGGCTCCTGATGTAGTTGGAAACCGTTTTAGGCGTTCGTTTGTTGCCGTAAATGAATCTCTTGATCTCGTCTTGGGTGATTTCGTTGATCAGTCGATTTGGAAAAGCCCTCGCCAGCGGTTTCAGATAATTCGACTCCATCGCATCGACGTACCTGAGAGTTCGGTTGTTCTTCAGCTTTTCGGTTCGGAACAATTTCAACCCTTCTTCAATGGTTACTGAGGGCTTTGGCGGTTTTGCGTAACGGAGGTAGAAGTCAACAGCCTCGGTTATGGTGGCGTTGAAGGGCTTTAACTTCTCCAACGCCGCCAAAATTTCATAGCGAGCGGAGTGAGCCAAGTCTTGCAGCGCGCCAAGGTTCCGGGTATGAAGGTCAGCGTTAGCTTTCGAGGCGAACCGTTGTGCTTCGATTTCAGTTTTAAAGTCCTTCGTAACCCGCTTTCCATGAATCTTGCCCAAATCAACCCGATAGCTCGTGTGCCCGCTTGGGAGCTTGCGAGGGTAGATTTTTGCCTCACGCTTGATCTGCATTTGCAAAGCGTATCACAAAGCGTTACACGTTTCGGAGGAAAAACGACAGAAAACGGACATTTTTCAGAGTAAAAGCCGGGGTGGCGAAATTGGCAGACGCGCCAGACTTAGGATCTGGTGCCGCAAGGTATAGGGGTTCGAGTCCCCTCCCCGGCATTTCCTGCAACGTCCTAAAAATAGGCAACTTACGACGCCACTAGCCGTCTGGCGGCGTTGCGGCGCTTGGGCTGTGGCGGAAGCCACAGCCACGGCGCTTGCGCCTTGCCAGCCAGTTCGTGGCGCTCCCATCTCTTGATTCGGAAATTCTTTTCGAAAAATGCTATAAGGGCGATGATGTCTTCGAGCTTCTCGGTAAACTGCGGATCGTTGGAGAGCTTGCCCGATGAAAACGGCTCAAAGTGCCATCGCTCTCCTTCAATCCGCCTTGGATTACAAGCCACCGGTTTTACCGATGATGCCTGACTTCAGGCTGATTGGCGCCATTGCGACGGACTGTTGCCGGTTTTGCTATGGAATATTCGCGAGAAGTAATAGGGGTCGTCAAAACCGGCTAAACATGCCACTTCCTTGATGTCAGCGACCTTCTCCTCCAAAAGGCGTTTGGCGAAATTGATGCGAAGATTCAAAAGATATTGCTGCGGCGCCATGCCCGTTGATGCTTTGAAAACTCTGCGGAAATGGCGGTAACTCATGCCTAAACCGGACGCCAGAGCGGGCATGTCTACCTGGGTGTGCAGGTTGACTTTCAAATACTGCTTTGCCTTTATGACCGCCTCCCGACACCCCGCGTGCATGTCATTTGTTCTCTGGAGGCAACGCAAGTTATAGGCCAGCAATTGGAGCATGAGTCCGCTCAGGATTACGTCGAAATACGCAGGTTTGCTTTCCGCCACCCCCAGCATCTCCCCGAAGAGGTGCAGCAGAGGCTCCGGCAGGCTGGGGCGCAACAGCGGCGTCGAGCCCAAACAGGCCAGTCGCTGGGCGAAAATCGCCGCCTGGCTACCGCTAAAAAGGACCCAATATTCCCGCCAGCCGACCTCAGGATCCGGTGCGTAATCGTGCCACTCATTCGGGGTCAACACCAACATGTCACCGGCTTTCATCCGAAGGCCGTTGTGGGACTGCGTCTGAAAAGTCCCTTCGCCGCCGCTCAGATATACCAGCCCATAAGAGGAGAGAACCCTTCCGTTATGCCATTGAAACGGGGCGCCCTTTTCATGCACCTGATAGGGGGCCTGCCGCGGGACGCTGCGAGTCCCGACCCCCGCGACGTACAGTCCCAAGTCCAAGTCCCGCGGAGGGAGCAGATCATAGCGTCGACTTACGGCCGGATTGTCCATCTGAATGGTCACTTTATCCATTGTTGGGCAGTTTCTCTTCTACTTATATATGATTTAGAGACAAACAGCAATAGCAATACTATGCAGCTGGCGAGCACCCGGAGGTGGTGCAACGGCTGCTGACCGACATGAAAGAGGCGTCCGTACGGGACGATGATGCCAACCCGAATCGAGGGAAAAAAGCCAGCCAACTCCCGCTCAGCTGAATGAAATCATCAAACAAAATGAATAGGAGCACTGCAATGCGACAAAACTATACATGGATGTTGGCGGCAATGATATTGAGTGCCCCAATGGGATGGGCGGGCGACGATTTGGAACGGGGTTTTCACAATCCGCCCGACAGCGCCAAGCCCTACACGTCCTCATGGTGGATGAACGGGAACGTCACGAAAGAGGGGATCACGGCCGATTTTGAGGCGATGAAGCGGGTGGGCTTGGGCGGGCTGCTGCTGTTGCAAACCAGTTGGCAAACCCCGCCGGGGCCCGCGACTTTCATGGGCAAAAAATGGCGGGAAATGATCGGCCACGCCGTGGTGGAAGCCGGCCGGCTGGGGCTGGAAATCGGGATGCACAATTGCGCCGGCTGGTCGAGCAGCGGCGGCCCCTGGATCACCCCCCAACAGTCCCAGCAGCGTGTGGTCACCAGCGAGCAAACCGTGCAGGGCCCCGTTCATTTCTCGGCGGTACTGCCTCAACCTCCGGTGAGGGCGAATTATTACCGCGATATCGCCGTGCTGGCGTTTCGCACGCCCCAGGGCGAGGCGGAAAGCCGGATGAAGGCGAGCGCGCCCAAGATCACCGCCAGCCTCCCCGGTTTTGACGCGGCGAAGGTTCTGGATGGCAATCCCTCGACGTTCGCGGCACTGCCACTGCCGCCCGCGCCACAAAAGCCTTATCTCCAGATCGAATTCGCGGAGCCGTTCGCGGCCCGGACCCTCACGCTGATGGAAACACCCATCTGGCATCCCATCGAGGTGCAGGTCTCCGAGGATGGGCAGTCCTTCAAGACGATCCGGCATGTTCTCGGCCATGGTCGGGAGAATGGCCTGTTCCTGTGCTTGAGCACCGATGCGACACAGGTACGTGCCCGTTACTACCGCGTAGTGTTTCCGCGTCAGGAAAATATTCAGGTGGCCGAGGTGGCTTTGTCGGATCGCCTGAGCGTGGAGAACTTCGATTCGAAAGCCGCCCTCTTGCGGGAGGGTGGCGGGATTTACAGTTCCCCGGAGAACGGCCGCGTCCGGGCCGACAGCGTCGCGGGCTCTGCTGGCCAGTCCACGCCGGGCTTGGCCGTGCCGCGTGAGGCGGTGCAGGACCTCACCAGCCGCCTGACGCCCGAGGGGAAACTCGATTGGGACGTGCCCGAGGGTCAGTGGACCATCCTGCGGCTCGGCCACACTGCGGACGGCAATTGGAACAAGGGTTCTTACGGGGTGGGCTTGGAATGCGACAAATTCAGCAAGACCGCGCTCGAAGCTCACTGGGCCGGCATGATGCGCCAAGTGGTCGAAGCCGCCGGTCCGCTGGCAGGCAAGGCGCTGGTTTCGGCCTATGTTGACAGCTGGGAGGTCGGCTGCCCGAACTGGACGGCGGCCTTCCCGGAGGAATTTCGCCGCCGCCGCGGCTATGATCTGCGCCCGTTTCTGCCGGTGCTGAGCAACCGGATTGTGGACTCGCCGGAGATCTCCGAGCGGTTTCTCTGGGATTATCGGCGCACGATCGCGGATTTATTTTTTGAGAACTACTACGGGCATTTGGCGACGTTGGCACATCGCAACGGCCTCAAGTTCCAGGCCCAGACCTACGGCTGCGGGCCGATGGATGAGTTGCTCTCCAGCGCAACCGCAGACATTCCCATGGGCGAATTCTGGCAAACCACCTACAGCGGCGAGGGCGAGCCCTCCTGCAAACTCGCCGCGTCGTCGGGCCACGCCTATGGTAGGCCCATCATCGCGGCGGAATCCTACAGTGGTGGCGGCAAATGGGATCTTCATCCCTTCGCACTCAAGCCGTACGGCGATGTGGCTTACTGCCGGGGGATCAATCGCTTCGACATGTATTGCGGCGAGGCGCTTCAGCCCTGGATGAACGTGGCGCCCGGCATGACCATGGGGAGTTGGGGCCTTAACTTTGACCGCAACGTCACCTGGTGGGAGCAGGGCCGGGCGTGGATCAGTTACCTGACCCGCTGCCAATTCCTCTTGCAACAGGGAAGGTTTGTTGCCGATGTCTGCTTTTTCGACGGCGAGGACTATCTCGCTGGCCATCAGATGGGGAGCGACTATCTCAGGCTTCCCGCCAAGTCCGCGCTCCCCAAGGGATACGACTACGATATGCTTGACCGCAAAATGCTCCTTGGAAGCATGAAGGTCGAAAACGGTCTCTTCGTGATTCCTTCCGGGATGCGTTACCGTTTCCTTGTGCTGCCTGATTCCAAAGCACTGACCCTGCCGGTGGTGAAAAAGGTGAGCGAGCTGGTCGCCGCCGGCGGAACGGTTATCGGCCCCAAGCCGCAGTTCTCTCCGACACTGGAAAACTACCCGGCCGATGAAGTGGAAATCCGCAAGATCGCCGACGAGGTCTGGGGGCCGTGCGATGGAAAGACGGTCACGGAAAATCGCTTCGGCAAGGGGCGGATCGTCTGGGGAAAATCTTATGCGGAAGTCTTCGCTGAAACCAAGCTGGCGCCCGACTTTGCGTTCTCAGGGAACGCCATGCTCAACACCATCCACCGCGCCTCGAAGGATGCCGACTGGTATTTTGTCGCCAGTTGTGAAAAGAGCTCCGTCGAGACGGTCTGCGCGTTTCGTGTCACGGGGAAACGGCCCGAGTTTTGGCATCCGGACACGGGGGAGATCGAACCCGCCGCCTGGTACCGAATTGAGAACGGCCAAACCTTTGTGCCGATGCGGCTGGATCCCTGCGGCTCGGTTTTTGTCGTTTTCCGCTCGCCAGCGGAGGACGGGATCATCTCCGTGGCGCGCGATGGCAAGCCGATTGCCTATGAGCAGAAACGGGAGGGGTTGCCGGCGTTCAAGGTTTCGGGCAAGGCCGGGGAGGTGATGCTTACGGCGTTTGCTCCCGGACGATACGAATTCGCGACGGCCGCCGGGAAAAAGGCGAACGCCGCCATTAAGCTCTCCGACCCGCTGGCATTGGAAGGTGGGTGGAACGTGCAGTTCGACCCCAAATGGGCCGGGCCGCCTGCCCCCGTGCGCTTTGAGCAGTTGGAGGACTGGACCAAACGCCCCGAAGAAGGAATCAAGTATTTCTCGGGCACGGCGGTTTACGAGAAGGAATTCGAGATTCCTGCCAGCTACAAGGGCGCGGGCCACAGGCTTTGGCTGGACCTTGGGCGGGTGGAGGTGATCGCCGAGGTGGAGGTGAATGGGAAGAACCTTGGCATCCTCTGGAAACCGCCGTTTGCCGCAGACATGACCGATGCGATCAAGCCGGGCAAGAACACAGTGAAGGTCCGGGTGACCAATCTCTGGCCCAACCGTCTGATCGGCGACGAGCATCTGCCTGCGGACTGCGAATACACCGCGGAGGGCGCGCTCAAGGCCTTTCCCGAATGGTTGACCAAGAAGACGGCGCGAACCAGCGGACGGGTGACGTTCGCAACCTGGCGCCATTGGAAGGCGGAGGACCCGCTGCTGCCCTCGGGCCTGCTCGGGCCGGTGCGCCTGGTTCCGGCCTCGTTTGAAAACCTCAACTTCAAGAAAGCGAACTAATGAAAAAGAAATTGAACCTGATATTGATTGCCGCCCTCTGTGCCGCGCAAGCGTGGGCGGCGGAGAACCCCTGGGCGGCGTATCGGTATGCGCCGGACGCGCTGCGGGAGATGGACCTTGCCTCGGACAAGGACTGGACGTTGTCGGTCGATGGCGGCGCGCTGCGGCCGATCAAGGTGACGGCGGGGGGCTGGAACTCCGATCAGCAGGAGCCCCAGATTCCTTCAGCCGACGTGAAGGATTCTGCGGTTTATGAACGGGCGTTCACGATTCCGGCCGAAGCTAAGGACCAAGTGGTGAAGATCCTCTTTGGTGGCTGCAACTACGGGGCCGAGGTGTATCTCGATGACCAGAAGATCACCGAGCATCATGCGCCGATGACCCCGTTTGAGGTGGATGTGACCGCCGTGGCGAAGCCGGGCCAGACGCAGCGGCTCAAGGTGAAGGCGTTCACCCGCTACCATTATGGGAAATTGCCGCAGATCCCTGTCGGGTTCGATTTCAACAAGGGAATGTCCCAAATTAAATGGCCTTTTGAAGGGGATACCAAGTTTGCCTATGGGCTGACAGGGTATGTGCGGCTGGCGCTCTATCCGGCCGTGCATCTTACGGAGGTGTTTGTCCGGCCTTCGGTGCGCGGGAAGTCTCTGGCTTATGATGTCTGGATAGCCAACGGCAGCGCCACCGAGCGCGAGGTGGTCTTGAAAGGGGCCTTGTCCAGTTGGGATAAACGTACCTGGCCCTATCCGGCGTTGCCGGATCGAACAGCGCGCCTAGCTCCGGGCCAAGTGCAGAAAGTTACGATTGAAGGTGTGCCTTGGACCTTCGGGTCTGAGAGCTACTGGTGGCCGAACATTCCGTTCCGGGAAGACTACCAAGCCACGCTGCACTGGCTGAATCTGACGCTGGAGGAAGCGGGCAAGCCCTTGCACCAACTGCGGCAACGCTTCGGGTTCGTCGAGTATCAGGAGGGGCCATTCTACTACACCGTCAACGGCGTGCGCTTCAGCGGCTTCGGCGACTGCAACAGCTACGGCCAGGTCGGCGAGTATGACTGCTGGACCGAGACGCCTTGTTTCCAGCCCCCGCACGGCGAGTTCAAGGGGTGCGCGGAGACATGGAGACGCTACCAGCGGATCGGTTTTAACTCGATGCGGTTGTCCACCAGCGTGCCGACGCGCTACATGCTCGAGACGGCGGACGAGGCGGGGTTCATGTTGATCCCCGAAGGCGGGAACTGGGGCGGCAACGGCGGCATGGGTCCCAACAGCTTCACGAACTTTATGGTTCAGGTCCAGGAAACCATCCGCGCCGTCCGGAATCACCCTAGCATTCCCCGCTATTCACTGGCCAACGAATCGGTTCACGGATGGCCTCTCGACGATCCTCGCAACCCTTGGCGTCCGCTGGTCGATGCGGCGCTGGAGGTCGATCCCACGCGGCCTTTGGTATTCGAGTGCGATTATGGGCAGTCCGGCGTGGTGCCCGGCATGAAGCGGGGCCAGGCCTGCGTTGCGGAGCACTACATGCCCGTTTTCCTCAGCCACGACCGGATCCGCAGCATGGGCGAAACGACTTGGGCGACGGATGGGATGGCGGCTTTTACCAGCCAGGCCCTGGCGATGCGGCTCAACGACTGGGCCTATTTCGCGAGTTGGAGCTGGCTCAATTACTGGCCGAATTTCCTGGAGGGGATGAACGCGGCACGGCATCCGTGGAAACACAACGATTATGGCGATCGCAAGGATGGGGTGGATGGCTGGGGTTCGCCCAGCATTCAGGCCGTGCAATGGGCGCTGCATCCGTACCTGGTCATCGACCGCGGGCTGCTGGAATTCAATCCGGCGATCAAAGAGAACTCCAAGGCCGGCAAGATCGCCTGGCCTTACCGGACGCCGGTCTACGCGGCGGGGGCGAAGATCGAGCGGCCGATCGAGGTGTTCAACGGCGCGTTGAGCGGCGACCAATTTAAGCTGAACTGGTCGGCGCATTGGGATAGCCCGTCCGGACCCTCGGCCGCGCAAGGCGCGGTCGGGCCGTTCCAGATCGAACCGGGCTTTCATGCAACGCAAACCGTGACGTTCGAGGCCCCGAAGCCGGAGGCGAAAGAACGGAGTCTCTATCTGGTGTTGGAATCGGTGAAGGACGGGAAAGTGGTGTTCCATGATGAACACAGCCGGCTGGCGGTGACCGCGAACCCGATCCCGCCTGCCGAGGCCGTCTTTGCCGGGGTGGACGAAACGACCCAGGGCGACTGGCAGGGAAAATATGGCAAGAATGGGTTTTGGTTGGCGGGCGGGGGCGTGAAACTGCCACCCGGTGTCGGGATCGATATGCCGCCTTTGGAACCCCGGGTATGGGAGAAGGATAGCAAGGAACGCCGGGCACTGGTGGGCGACGACGGGAAACGGATCGCCGCCGGCTGGTATTTCAAAGTGCCCGCGCTCCTTTTCTTGAAAGTGGGCGATGCGCCGCGGAAGGTGACGTTCTATTTCCTCAATATCAAGGATGGAAACCGTGTGGATCCGGCCAAGAACCGTGAAGAAGTCATCTCGATCCGCACCCTTGATGGCCGGCTGCTCGATCAACGCAGCGTGAGCGATTTCCAGGAAGGCAAATATCTGAGTTGGAAAATCTGGGGCGAAGTGTCGGTGGAGATCGAACGGGGCAAGGAAAGCGGCGGCGCCGCGCCGACCTTTAGCGCTCTGTTTGTCGATGAAGCTGAAAAGGCCCCACCTTTAGCAAAACAGGTGGAGGCCGATGGCGATGACCATCGCGCCGATGGCCGTCGCGCTGAAAAGGCCCCACCTTTAGCAAAACAGGTGGAGGGACTCGGGTGTCGGGTGCTCGTTGGCGGATGGGAATTGCCTTATGTTGCGGTATTTGATGAGGTTGGTCATGAAGAGTGGCGGATTCCGACCAACGGCAGACTCTGTGATTGTTGGTTGCTCGGTACCGACAAGGTGCTTTTCAGTAATGCTTACGGGATCCAAGCCGTACGTCGTGATTCCACAAATCCCAACGGTTACACGGAACTCTGGAACTATAAGAAGGGTGGAGAGGCTGATGGATGCCAGCCACTTCCGAATGGGGATATTCTCACCTGCATCAATTATCCAAGTAGCATTGTAATCACTGAAATAGAACCTGATACGATGAAAGAAAAATTCCGGTTAACGATTTCTGATCCTGGTTTTCGTGTTCATGCAAATGTTCATCAAGTGCGAAAAACCAAGCAAGGGACCTATCTTGTCGCCAAACAGTCTAAGCCCATGGAGGGCCGGGAGTATGATGCGTCCGGGAAGTGCATTCGCACCTTTCCCGGTGTGGGTTTTGCTTTGCAGCAATTGCCTGATGGCAGTTATGTTGGATCAGGAGGCGATGGGCATTGCATCATAGGTTTCGATGCCCAAGGCAAGGAAACCTGGAAAATCGGAGCGCAAGACATTCCCGGTTTTCAAATCGGATTTGCCGCCGGTGTGCAGCTTCTTGAGGACGGAACCCTTCTTGTTGCAAATTGGGCAGGCCATGGAGGAGGCAAAGGACCTTGCATTGGCAGGATCAGCGCTGACCGGAAATCTCTCATTGGATCCCTCCAGACACAACCGATGAACTCCATCAATTGTTTTCAAGTCATCACCAAACAAGAAAACAAGGTTAATCTCAATGACGCACTGGCGCCAGTTTCAAAATAGAGAGGGCAGAAATGAATTTACGAGAATATATTGCAGTCACGATCATGACCGCCTGGCTGGCGGCATGCGCCGCCGGGGCGGAATCGAAACCGGCTCCATCTAAGGACGTGGAGCAGCCGGAACCGGAACGGCCGGAACTGGTAAAGCAGTTTTTGGCCGGTCCGATGGCCCACGTGGAGGAGATCGTTTTTGCCGTGCGCTCCCCGGTTTTTGAACATTGGTATGGCAACATCGGCTATTGGGCGCTGGATCGCAAACGCGCGATGTATGGCAAGGGCGGCCGGCTCTGCAAACTTAACCTCAAGACCGGCAAACTCACCGTGCTGATCAATGATCCCGAGGGCGCGGTACGCGATCCGGTCGTGCATTATGACGGCCAACGCATCCTCTTCTCGTACCGCCGGGGTGGGACGGAAAATTTTCTGCTCTACGTGATCAATGCCGACGGCACGGGGCTGAAGCAGATCACGTCTGGCCAGTATGATGACTACGAGCCGTGCTGGGTGCCCGACGGTGGCATCATTTTTGTCACGACCCGGGCCAGGCGCTGGGTGAATTGCTGGATGACACAGGTAGGCAACATCTGGCGCTGCGAGGCCGACGGCAGCCACATGCGTGCCCTTTCCGCCAATCTGGAACAGGACAATACCCCCTGGGTGCTGCCCGATGGTCGGGTTTTGTATATGCGATGGGAGTATGTGGATCGCAGTCAGCTGGTGTATCACCACCTCTGGACCATGCTGCCCGACGGCACGTCGCAACAGGTCTATTTCGGGAACATGAATCCCGGGGGAGTCTTCATTGATGCCAAGCCGATTCCCGGCAGCGACCGCGTGGTGCTGATCAATTCCCCCGCACATGGACGACCGGAGCATATGGGGCAACTGGCAACGGTCACCGACAAGGCCGGTCCGGATGAGATGAAAAGTATGCGCGACATTACTCATGCCTCGATCCAGTTCATGCAGTGGCGGCAGATGTATCGCGATCCGTGGGCCTTTGGTCTGGATGCGTTCATGGTGGCCAAGGGCGCTCGACTGGTCGTTGTGAACGGGCAGGGGGAGTATGGCACGCTGTTCACGTTGCCCGCGGATTTCGGGCCCGATGCCTGGCTGCATGAGCCGCGCCCGCTCCTGCCGCATCCGCTGGAGAAGATGGCGTATTCCCGTGTGGACTTGTCCAAGCCCAACGGAATCTACTACCTCGATAACGTCTACGTTGGCCGGAACATGACGGGCGTGAAGGCGGGCGAGATCAAAAAACTGCTTGTCATGGAAGTCCTGCCCAAGCCGATCAACTATACCGGTGTCATGGACCCGTTGAGCTATCGCGGGACGTTTTCCCTGGAGCGCCAGCTCGGCACCGTTCCGGTGGAGGCGGACGGTTCGGCCTATTTCGAGGCGCCGGCGGTGCGTAGTCTTTTTTTTGTCGCACTTGATTCCGAGGGAAAAGCGGTCAAGCGTATGCAGAGTTTCACGACGGTCCAGCCCGGGGAAACCCTAGGCTGCATTGGCTGTCACGAACTGCGCGGACAAACGCCCAGGACTGCCGGTGGTGTGCGGTTGGCAGTCCGGCGCGCGCCCAGCCGGATCGAGCCGCTGGCCGGCTTGCCCGATCTGGTTGATTTCCCGCGGGATATCCAGCCGCTCCTCGACCGGCATTGCCTGAAGTGCCACGATTATGACCAGCGCGCGGGCGGAGTGATCCTGACGGGAGATCATGGCCCCATGTTCTCGCACAGTTACTGCACGCTGACGGCGTGGGACCAGATTGCCGACGGGCGTAACCAGGGGCGCAGCAATTATGCCCCTCGCAAGCTTGGCAGTGGCGGCGCTGCCCTGGTGGAGAAACTGGAAGAAAAGCATCACGGGGTGAAGGTCAGCCCAGCGGAAAAGGCGTTGGTCTATCTCTGGCTGGATATGGGGGCGCCGTATCCGGGCACGTATGCCGCGTTGGGGTGCGGCTCCATCGGCGGCGGAAATCTGGGCAATGCCCAGACTGACGACGGCTGGCCTGAGACCCAGATGGCCCAGCCGGTGTTTGACCGCCGCTGCATGTCTTGTCATGAGGGTGACAAGCGCATACCCAAGAAGCTCTCCGATGAAATCGGATTGTACCCTGGGTTTGAATTCCCTGGGGAAAAGCCGCGAATGAGGAAGTCGCGCCACCTGGTCTTCAACCTCACGCGGCCGGAGAAGTCGCTGATCCTGTTGGCCCCGTTGGCCAAGAGTGCCGGCGGCTACGGGCTCTGTCGGCCGGTGGACGCTGCGGCGGCCGACGCCGGGGCGGTGTTTGCGAGCACGAACGATCCCGATTACCAACGTCTGCTGGCCATGTGCGAGGCCGGGAAACGGAAACTGGAGCAGATCAAGCGGTTCGACATGCCGGGTTTCAAACCGCCGGCGGAGTACGTGCGGGAGATGAAGCGCTACGGGCTGCTGCCCGAGACGTTCGATCTGGCGAAGGACCCGATCAATGTTTACGAAATGGACCGCACATACTGGGATTCGTTCATCTATAAGCCGGCATCGCACACGGAGCCCTAAGGGAACTACAAAATGTTCGGACTGAACCAGTGGAACTGATTAAGAAAGCAAACTTAATGAAAAAGAAATTGATATTGATTGCGAGCGCCATGTTGTGCGTGGGATTCGCGGATGCGGCGGAGAATCCCTGGGCGGCGTACCGGTATGCGCCAGACGCGCTGAAAGAAATTAACTTGGCCTCAGACAAGGACTGGACGTTGTCGGTCGATGGGGGCGCGCCGAGGCCGATCAAGGTGACGGCGGGCGGCTGGAACTCCGACCAGCAGGAGCCGCAAATCCCCTCGGCCGACGTGAAGGATTATGTGGTTTACGAGCGCCCGATCACGATTCCGGCTGAGGCGAAGGGCCAAGTGGTGAAGATCCTCTTCGGCGGCTGCAATTACGGGGCGGAAGTGTATCTCGATGATCAGAAGATCACCGAGCACCACGCGCCGATGACCCCGTTTGAGGCCGATGTGACGGCGGTGGCGAAGCCGGGCCAGACGCAACGGCTCAAAGTCAAGGCGTACGCCCGCTACCACTACGGCTACGGCCGTCCATCCCCAATCGTGCCCGTTGGGTTTGACTACAACAAGGGAATGACCTTCTGCACAGACCCGATTGGGAGTGCGTTGCAAGGGACAACCAAGTATGCCTACGGACTCATCGGGCATGTGCGGCTGGCGCTCTATCCGGCCGTGCATCTCTCAGAAGTATTTGTCCGGCCTTCGGTGAGCGGCAAGGCGTTGGCGTATGACGTCTGGATTGCGAACGGCAGCGCCACCGAGCGCGAGGTGGTCTTGAAGGGGGCTTTGTCCCCTTGGAATAAACGCACATGGGATTACCCTGCGTTGCCGGATCGCACGGTGCGACTGGCTCCGGGCGAGGTGAAGAAAGTGACGATTGAAGGAGTGCCATGGACGTTGGGGCCGGAAAGTTACTGGTGGCCGAATATTCCGTTCAGTGAGGATTACACCGCAACGCTGCATTGGCTGAACCTGTCGCTGGAGGAGCAGGGCAAGCCCTTACACCAATTGCGGCAACGTTTTGGGTTCGCCGAACATCAGGAAGGCCCGTTTTACTACACGATCAATGGGGTGAGATACACCAGTTTCAGCGACAGCAATGCCTATGGGCAGATCGGGGAGTACGACTGCTGGACAGAGACGCCTTGTTTCCAACCACCCCATGGGGAGGTCAAGGGCTGCCCGGAGATGTGGAAACGCTATCAGCGGATTGGGTTTAACTCGATGCGCGTACATGTCAGCGCCGTGCCGACCCCCTACATGTTCGAGTCCGCCGACGAGGCGGGATACCTGCTCATGCCAGAAGGCGCAAGCAGGGAGAACTCGTTCAATAAAACTAATTTTTCATTTCCAATCCAGGAGATCGTCCGGGTTTCCCGTAACCATCCCAGCGTCGCACGTTACTCGTTGTCAAACGAACGGACTCCGGTGGATTATGCCAGCCCGAAAAATGAATGGCGCTGGCTGATCGACGCCGCTGTGGAAGTCGATCCGACGCGGCCGTTGGTGTATGAGGTGTGTAATCGGCAAAGTGGACCGGTTCCCGGGATGGAAAAGGGACACGCCTTCCAGATGGAGCACTACGTCCCGATTGTCAAAGGCGGCGACCATATTCGCGGGTTGGGCGAGTGTGCCTGGGCTACCGATGGGATGGGATCATTTCTCAACCAAGCGCTGGCCGTACGGCTGAACGACTGGACCCACATTGCCCCGTGGAGCTGGCTCAACTATTGGCCGAACTTCCTGGAGGGGATGAATGCCGCACGACATCCTTGGAAGTACAACAATTACGGAGATCGCAAGGACGGCGTGGATGGCTGGGGTTCGCCCATCGTTCAGGCCGTGCAATGGGCGCTGCATCCGTACTTGGTCATCGATCGGGGCCTGCTGGAATTGAATCCGACGATCAAAGAGAACTCCAAGGCGAGCAAGGTCGGATGGCCGTATCGCACACCGATCTACGCAGCGGGAGCGAAGATGGAGCGGAAAATCGAGGTGTTCAACGGTGGGTTGAGCGGCGATCAATTTACGCTGACTTGGTCGCTGCATTGGGACAGTCCAACCGGGCCGTTGGTCGGCGAGGGGATCGTCGGGCCGTTCCAAATCGAGCCAGGATTTCACGCCACGCAGACTGTGGCGTTTGACGCTCCGAAGCCGAATAAGGAAGAGCAGACCCTCTATATTGTCATCGAGTCTTTGAAAGACGGGAAAGTGGTCAACCGCGATGAGCTCAGCCGGCTGGTAGTCACCACCAAGGAGATCTTGCCTTCCGTGGCGACGTTTGTCGGCCAGGACGAAACAACCCAGGGCAACTGGCAGAGCAAGTATGGCAAGGAAGGCAATTGGCTGCCGGGACAGGCCTGGAAGCAGCCTGCTTATGCCTGGATGGATGCGAATGTCTCCGGCCGAAGACGGGTGAATCAAACGACGGACC
>SESF01030561.1_pt1 | contig 45640 bp, 37 predicted proteins | sample 3171521 | NCBI WGS metagenome assembly SESF01 (sample SAMN10866945, study PRJNA518727) | freshwater metagenome | biome: subpolar coniferous forest; feature: holomictic lake; material: water; isolation source: holomictic Lake 227, 6 m and 8 m depth | place: Canada: near Kenora, Ontario | collected...
TCACAACGGGTGGAACAATCACTTCAGGCTCGGGAACGGCTTCAGCTACTGTACACTGGACAAGCCCGGGAATGCAGCAAATACATGTAAATTATATCCTGCCCGGCGGATGTCAATCTCCTGCCCCCTTCATTCTCCCGGTCAGGGTGTTTGCCAGGCCTCAGCCCCATATTATGGGACCTGACAGTTTGTGCAATGGTTCCACAGGAACTGTTTACAATACCGAAAGCGGAATGAATAATTACCAGTGGACAATCACCCCTGGTGGAACAATTACATCCGGCTCAAGCCTTAATACCATCACTGTCGACTGGAATGCCGCCGGCAACCAGCAACTTTCGGTCACCTATTCAAATGAAAAAGGCTGCCAGGCCTTGCAACCTGTGCTGCAGTCGGTCAGAATTCATCCTCTGCCTGTTCCTTGGATCAGCGGTCTGTCAAACTCCTGTGTAAACTCTTCCAATCAGATTTACCATACGCAAAGCGGTAAGTCAAACTATTTCTGGACGATAAGCAGCGGGGGTGTGATCGATTACGGACAAAACACCGACTCGGTGAGGGTAAACTGGGTTTCGACCGGATTGCAGCACCTCACTGTAAACTATCTTGATTCGAATAACTGCATGGCTGTTCAGCCTGCGTCATTTGCCGTAAATGTTCATCCCGTCCCGTTGCCCACGATCAGCGGATCATCTTCGGTATGCCAGGGGGCGGCAGGGATTACCTACACCACCCAAAGCGGGATGGGTAATTACCTCTGGACCATCTCCCCGGGGGGAATCATACAGTCAGGGACCGGCACGCAAGCAATTACAGTTAGATGGGATTCTGCCGGTTCACAAACTGTCACTGTGAACTATACAAACTCATCAGGCTGCTTTGCCCTGGCGGCTACCGAGAAAAATGTCATGGTACATCCTTTGCCCGTTCCAACAATCAACGGGCCCGACAGTCTTTGTATGAATGAGACCGGAACATATACTACCGAAACCGGAATGGGAAATTACCAATGGGTGATCTCCCCCGGGGGTAGTATAGTAACGGGGATGGGAACCAATACAATTAACGTTACCTGGACATCTTCAGGCCCTCGTACGATTTCGGTTAGTTATCTCAGTGTGAATAACTGCCTCCCCTATACTCCCACTGTGTTTCATGTAAATGTGTTCCCCCTTCCTGTTCCGCAGATCATTGGAAATACCACAGTATGTGCTAACTCTTCGAATGTGCCTTACAAAACAGAAAGCGGAATGAGTAATTATTTGTGGACTCTCACTGGGTCAGGTGCGATTACATCAGGACAAAACACCGACTCCATTACAACCGTCTGGGGGAACCCCGGGACTTCAACACTTACGGTGACCTACGCCTCCACCAAGGGATGTAATCCGGTCACCCCTGCCATTGTTACAGTTATACCCCTTCTGAGGCCGGTACCTATGATCAACGGGAATAATTCTGTCTGCATTAATTCAGGAACCAAAGATTATTCTACCCAAACTGGTCAGTTGGATTATATTTGGGTAATCTCAGCAGGAGATTCAATTCTTTCGGGCGGCAGCACATCCTCTGTGACCGTTCAATGGAATAATTCCGGTTCCCGGTGGATATCAGCAACATACACCTCTCCCTCCGGTTGCCCCGCTTTATCACCTGATACGATGATTGTTAGTGTTAATCCCCTGCCTCTGCCCGCTTCATCCGTTTCAGGTCCTTTCTTGCTTTGCGTTCCGGCGTTCTGGCAGGAATATTCTGTATCTCCTATCACCAACGCATCGGGTTATTTCTGGACTTTACCTGCCGGTTCTATTTTCCAGGGCAGTCCCAACAGCAATGTCATTCATGTGGGGTATCTGGAGAATGTTCAATCAGACAGTGTTACAGTTTACGGGACAAATGCCTGCGGTAACGGAACGCCTTCCAGCCTGTTTGTGACTCTGAATCCAATCCCACCCCAGCCAACAATAACTCCAGGACAGAACGATACAATCAAATCCAGCTCACCGTATGGCAACCAATGGTATCTCAATGACCAGCTGTTGCCGGGTGACACCCTTGACCATCTCTATGTTTCATTGAGCGGGGACTATTATATAATAGTGCGGATGAATGGCTGTGTTTCTGACACTTCCGAAGTGTATCATGGTATTGCGGTCGGCACACTGGCCATCAAAGGCTTAAGCATCGAGGTTCATCCGAATCCGACAAACGGCAGGCTTATCCTGGACTTCAGTAGTCCGGTAGAAAATTTTTATACGGTGATTTTTTTTAATGAACTCGGGATGACGATTTGCCGGTCTGAAAAGCTTATTCCTGCCGGAAAATCAAGCTGGTTCATCGATCTGGGCAATATTTCTCCGGGCCTCGTGATTCTGACAATACAGTCCGCCGAAGGAATCATCAGAAAAAGAATAATCATAATTTAGTGGAATTCTTTTTTTTAATACTTAAATTTGGCAATCATCTGACCAAACCCTGTAAAGCGAAATTTTCAAACCACTGATAAAAATCTAACGAAAAGTCTGATAAAAGCTATGGAACAAACACCTGTAAATTCATTTCTGGCAGGCGATTTTTACATCGCTGAAGCGCCGGGCGCCGATAAAAACAATTCAGGATCACTGCCTGTGCTGATATTACAAACACTTGAAAATGAAGAAGAATTGCTTGTGCTGCCCGGACAAGCGCCAGGGCATACACCGGCCGAAAAATATATGATTGAGATCCGGTCTACTGATATTGAAGACGGGTCCTTTTCGGAGAGATTGTTGTTCCCTGTTTCTAAACAGATGCGGATCAGGGTCGCTTCACTCAACAGGAAGATCGGCAGGATAAACAGGAAAAAAATTGATGAAATGCAGCGTACGGTCGTGCATTTCCATACGGATGGATTTTACAGGCAGAAGTTCTCTCCCCAGGAATTCATTCCCGGAAAATCAAAAGTTAACTATGCAGGAAGGGTTTTTAATCAGAATGAGCTGATCAATGCGGTGGATGCTTCACTTGACTTCTGGTTGACCGAAGGGAGGTTTTCGGAACAGTTTGCCGAAAAGATCGCCGATTTTCTTGGTGTTGAGAATGTGTTGCTTACAAACTCCGGTTCATCTGCAAACTTATTGGCTTTTTCTGCCCTTACGTCAGAAAAACTGGGAGAAAAAAGGTTGAAACCAGGTGATGAGGTTATTTCTGTGGCTGCAGGTTTTCCTGCTACTGTAACTCCTATTATCCAATATGGTCTTATCCCCGTATTTGTCGACGTAAGCATTCCTACCTACAACATTGATGTTGAGTCAATGAGGAAGGCCATTACTCCAAAGACAAGGTGCATTTTCATTGCTCACACCCTGGGGAATCCGTTTGATATTGACACGGTGATGGAAGTGGCGAGGGAACATGACCTTTGGGTTATCGAGGACAACTGCGATGCCTTTGGAAGCAAATACGACGGAAAGTATACCGGTACTTTCGGACATCTTTCAACAATCTCATTTTATCCTGCACATCATATTACCACCGGAGAAGGGGGCGCCATCATCACAAATGATGCATTGCTGGCCCAGCTCGTGAGGGCATTCCGTGACTGGGGAAGAGATTGTTATTGTTCGGGAGGTGAAAATAACACCTGCGGCAAACGATTCACACAAACTTTTGGCAACCTTCCATTAGGGTATGACCATAAATATGTTTATTCAGAGATTGGGTACAACCTTAAAATGACGGATATACAGGCAGCTATCGGTTCTGCCCAAATTGATAAACTACCTTCCTTCTGCGAAAAACGTAAAAACAATTTCAAACGTCTTCATGGGATCTTCGGCGCCTATCCTGATTGTTTCATTCTGCCGGAGGCTTCCCCCAAATCAGATCCCGCCTGGTTCAGTTTTATTGTCACCTTAAAACAGGATTGTCCCTTCAAACGCGACGATCTCAGCAAGTTTCTGAATATGAATCTGATAGAAACCAGGAACCTCTTTGCAGGCAATATGATCAAACAACCCGGTTTCATGAACCGGAATTTCAGGGTAGCCGATACCCTGGCAAATACGGATTATATCCTGAACAATACGTTTTTCCTTGGAACCTATCCCGGCCTGACCGAAAGCATGATGAACCATATCGAAAACACCCTAAAGCTTTTCATCTCCCAAAGAGAAAAATAAATGGCATTAGTTAAAAAGTACCCCTCTCTGGTCACCGGGTTTGTCAACAAAGGCGAAAACCTTTATGCCGTTGAGTTTAAATCGGAATGCGGAGTGTACAAATATTCACCCGGACAATTCCTGCATCTTGCCTTGGATGAATATGACCCCAGTGCGCAATGGCCTGAATCCCGTTGTTTTAGCATGCAATCGGCTCCAAGCGACGAAACCATTAAAATCACATTTTCGGTTAAAGGGGTTTTCACGAACCGTATGAAGAATGAATTATTTACCGGCAAGAAAGTCACCCTGAAACTACCGTTCGGCAACTTGTTTGAGCAGAAACATAGTAAAACAAACACTGTATTTATTGCCGGAGGAACAGGCCTCACCCCTTTTCTCTCCCTTTTTACAAACACCACCTTTGGCAATTATATAAATCCTGTTCTTTATGCCGGATTTCGCAACCGAGCACTGAATATTTACAATGATGAACTCGAATCGGCAAAGATCATCAACCCCTCATTCAGACCCATGATACAATATGAAGATGAAGCAGGGATGCTCGACATTAAAATAATTCTGGCTGAAAACCCTGAAAACCCTGCCTTTTTCATCTCGGGACCGCCTCTGATGATTAAGTTTTTTAAAACTTATCTACTGGATCAGGGAGCGAATGAATCGAATGTGTTGAACGATAACTGGGAATAATATGAAAATTGAAGAAACAACGATCGAAGGCTTAAAACTTATCCGCCTCAACAGGTTTGAAGATATACGCGGAAGCTTTGTCAAACCGTTCAATGCTGAATTCTTTGAATCAAATTCGTTGGAAACAAACCTGAGGGAATGCTATTTCTCCCTCTCCCATTCGAATGTGATCAGGGGAATGCATTTTCAGCTGCCACCATTTGAGCATACCAAACTTGTGTTTGTGAACAACGGATCAATTCTGGATGTGGTCTTAGACATCCGCAAAGATTCAAAAACATTTGGTAAATATTTCTCTGTCCAAATAACGGAAGATGACCCTATCTTAGTGTATATTCCAATAGGTTGTGCGCACGGTTTTTTGAGCCTCGAAAATTCCACTATTGTATCATATATGCAAACTACGGTGTATAAAAAGGATTGCGATGTAGGCATACATTATGATTCGTTCGGTATGGACTGGAAGGTTAGAAATCCTATAATTTCTGACCGGGATAAGTCGTTTGTAAATTTTACTGATTTTATTTCGCCATTTTAAACTACTCTATATATCAAGAACCGCGATATAGTGATTTTTTCCCTGAGCCGGCATGATGAGCAGGGAGGATTAAACTGTTTCAGCATTGCAAAGGAGTTTGCAAAAAACAACAGGGTGATCTTTATCGATCATCCATATACTATTAAAGATTTTGTTCTGAATGATATCAAAGGAGATGTAAGATGGAGATTAAAACATTTTATCCCTTTTCGCTGCGGCATTTCCAAATACAGAGGAGACGAAGCCAGTTTATATATTCTGTCACTCCCTCCTGTCATACCTATTAATTACCTTGAACCAGGTGGGCTTTACAATGCTCTGCAAGGAATAAATACAACGATCATCGGAAAGCGGATAGCGGGGGCTATAAAAAAACTTTCTTTAAAAAATATAATTTACATCAATGCATTCAACTTTTATTACCCCGACCTTAAAAAGTATATTAAGCCTTCACTCTATATTTATTACTGCATTGATATAATGATCAAACCATATTCGCTCAGGCATGGTCCCAGGCTAGAAAATCAATTATTAAAAGAAGTAGATGTTGTAATCACAACCGCTCCGAAACTTCAGCAAGCAAAAAAGGTAATTAATCCAAATAGTTACCTGGTTACAAATGCTGCTGATTTTAATCTTTCAAGCAAAGCCCTTTCTCCATCAACATCAGTCGCTTCTGAACTTAAAGAGTTTCCAAAGCCCATCATTGGGTATTTGGGGAGTATAGAACGCCGAATTGATTATATCCTTATTGGATCTGTTGCAAGAAAAAATAAGGAATGGACATTTGTTTTGGTAGGCCCTCTTGAGTGCAAGTACATTCCTGATGAACTTTTTACAATCCCAAACATTATTTTTATTAAACAACAACCCTATCATGTCAAATTGCACGAGAATTGACCCAGGGATTTGCAACAAAATTGACCCACCCACAAAAGTAAGATTAACTTGCTTCGGTGACCAAAACCGGAGCTTATGTACAGAGTGGGTATGTATAACACGATCAAAACACATTTAGAACTTGGACACTCCATACGGAGTACGTCTAAATTATTGGCTATCAGTCGGAACACGGTTCGAACGATTGCCCGACAATTAGAAACAGGACAAGAAGTTCCAAAGAATCTAACGCGCAAGAAAAAACTCCAGGATTATCAATCTGAGATTGTTACGATGATGAATAAAGGAAAATCATCGGTTTTAATCCATGAACACCTGGTGGATCGATATCAATTGGCAGTGGATTATACGACGGTCTCCCGATTTGTTACTGAGATGAAAGGAACAGAAGTATTTGTTCCGGTGCTAACACCGCCTGGGCAGGAAGCCCAGGTTGATTTTGGATATATCGGTCGATTCATGAAAGACGGAAAGAGAGTCAAAGTCTGGGCGTTCTGCATGGTTTTAAGTTATAGCCGGTATAGTTTTTACTGCCTGGTGACCAACCAAAGCGTTGAAAGTTTTATTCGTTGTCATTGGCTGGCCTTTGAATATTTTTGCGGTGTGACCCTGGTTGTTCGCCTTGATAACCTTAAAGCAGGTGTTATAACACCCGACTTTTTTGAACCGGTTTACCAGGAAGAATATGCCCGGTTTTTGGATCATTATAGCAGCCATCCTATCGCCTGCCGACCTCACACTCCTCAACATAAGGGTAAAGTAGAACGGGGTATCGGTTATTTGAAAGAGAATTTTGTTAAACGCTATATCGACCATGATCTTGATTATCATGCGATGGAACAAAAGCTTGCAGTATGGCTTGAGAGTGTTTGTAATGCACGAAAGCATGGGACCACACGAAAGGTCCCAGCCGAAGTGTTTCAACAGGAAGAACGATCGGTATTACAATCTTTGCCTGCATTGCGCTATGAGTATCCTGTGATTGAACAACGAAAAGTCGATTCGTACGGGCATGTTCACTATGGGTATAACTTTTACTCCGTACCGGATTATTTATCCGGAGAGCAGCTCACCGTCAAAGTCACCGGGAACATTCTTCGGGTGTACCAGGGACAGCTTGAAATTACCTGCCATGCCGTGGTCCATGGCCAGGGAATCTATGTTACCAAAAAGGAACACCAGCCTTCCTATAAAACCAAGAAAGATCTTCATTGGTATGAAGAGAAGGCGACTGAAATGGGGCATGATGTAACCGCATTTATGGAGCTAGCCCGGCAGTATCGTCCATTGCATTGGTATGATTACATGAAAGGGGTGATCAGTCTGAGCAAAGTATACTCTCATCAGGAAATCAACCAAGCTTGTAAACGGGCTGTAACGTATAACAACATCAGTTATCAGACGGTAAAAAATATCCTCGATAAGAAACTGCATGTTGAAGATCAAGAGGTTTTATCCCCTGTGGCCTTTGGTGGTTGGGGACATGAGTTGTCCATGTATGATCAAATCCTCTAGACCATGGAAGCAGTAAGAGAAAAACTGAAGATCTTACGTCTGAGTGGTGCCAGTGCATCGCTTGAGAGCCGTAACCGGTATGCTCTGGATAACAAGTGTAGCTATCTGGAGTTTTTGGAGATGCTCCTGGAAGATGAATGTGTTCGCCGTAAGAGCAATGGGTTCGAACGAAAATTGAAAGCATCCCGCCTGGATCCATCAAAAACATTGGAAGCGTTCGACTTCCGTTTTCAACCCGATATCGATAAACGACAGATCCAGGAACTGGCTTCCTGTAGGTTTATTAACGATAGACAAAACGTTATTTTTATGGGTAAGCCCGGTGTAGGAAAAACTCATCTGGCCAATGCTATTGGACTCAGCGCCCTGCATCAAGGCCAAGAAGTAATGCTGGTTCATGCCAATACCCTAATTGATGATTTATATCGCTACAAGGCTGATGGAAGATACCAGGCAGCACTGAGAAAATATAAACGGCTGGATCTTCTGATCATCGATGAGCTTGGATTTAAACGAATCCCACGCAATGGCCTGGATGACTTCTTTGATGTCATCCGTAGCCGTTATGAAACCGGTTCTATCATCATTACCACCAACCGGACTTTTGAAGACTGGGGGAGTTTGTTTGAAGACCCTGTCATGGCTTCTGCAATTATCGACAGACTCATTCATCATGCTCAGATCATAAAAATCGCCGGAAACAGTTACCGGATAAAAAAAAGAAGCGAACTAACAGAAAGTGAAACAACAAGATCAAAATAGGTGGGTCAGTTTTATTGCAACTTGCAATACTATTGACCCGGGTGAACAACGAATGAAGGTATTTTTTGTTTCTGGCGGCATGCCGCCAGAAACAAATCCTGGTAAAAAGAAGTATTATCGATGATTATTGAATTAATTTTGTCAAACAAGGTGGGTCACTTTTAATGCAATTTAGTGGGTCAAAATTAATGCAAGGTGACACTATCATCGCATTCCTGAGTTTTTAAAGGGGTTTGACGTTGGAATGGTGCCGTTTAAAACTGATGAAGTAAGCAGAACCATTTTTCCTCTGAAATTGTATGAGTACCTTGGAGCCGGATTACCAGTGGTCAGCACCAATTTTAATCCGGATATTTTAGAAAAAACCAAGGATGTGGTTTTCCTTGCCGATACTCCTGAACTTTTTGCAGATGCAATTGTTCAGGCCTTACAATCGAACACTGAGAAAAACATTCAAAAAAGACTTGAAATTGCCCGTAATAATACCTGGGAACAAAGGATAGAAGAATTTTCTGATATTATTGAATCATTGCATAAATGAAATGAAGTGCCTTTTACTGGCGCCTTATCGTATTCCTGACATCATGTTAAGATTATGCCTATAATAAAGAAATCATTTGTCAAAGGGGTTATAGAGAGGCATCAATACCTGAGAGATATTGGTCAGCAGATAATTTACAATCAGGGAGGATTGACCCCGAGATGGTGGGTAAGAAATATCCTGAATCGTTTCTTTCATAAAATTGGTAAAAAGACGAAGATCAGAAAACGTCTTTCGAGGCATGATCTCTATCCCTGGCATAAATTTGTAATAGGAGATCACTCGACCATTGAGTGTTTTACAGTTCTAAATAATGGTGCAGGAGATCTGATCATTGGCAAGGACGTCCTTATTGGGATTGGAAGCATTATCGTTGGTCCTGTGACAATAGGCGATCATTCAGGAACAGGTCAGCATGTTTTTATATCGGGATTTAATCATAGTTATGATGATCCAGCTATAGAAACACGCTTACAACCCCTTGATAAAAAGCCAGTTGTATTGGGGATTGATGTTCATATCGGTTCCAATTCTGTAGTACTTTCTGGCGTCACAATCGGAGATAAAACACAAATAGGAGCTGGAAGCGTTGTTACCAAAGACATACCATCGTATTGCGTCGCTGCGGGTAATCCGGCAAAAATCCTAAAGAAATACAACTTTGAAACAAGGCTTTGGGAGCCTGCCTGCTGAACCGAATATTCACTGTCGCTCATCTTGTGCTTATTGTTTGTTGGAATTGCATTAGCTTTAAGTTATATTTGCAAGTCTTCGGTTTTAATGAAAATTCATCGGTATGGCTAAAGAGATTCTGATATCAATTGCTCAGATCATTCAGATCCTTATTTTTACTTATCTGGCGTTATCAACACTTTACTTTTTAGTATTTTCTATTGCTGGATTGTTCACTCATCGTATCCCTCCCTGTTCTGAAAATACCTTCAACAGATTCATAGTGTTGATTCCCGGCTATAAGGAGGATTTAGTGATTGTTGATGTTGCAGAGCATGCGCTAGGGCAGGATTATCCTCGTGACCGATATGATGTTGCTGTTATCGCCGATTCATTTCAGCCTGAAACACTTAAAAGTTTAAAAAAACTTCCGATTAAAGTGATCGAGGTAATCTTTGAAAAGAGTTCAAAATCCAGAGCGCTGAATAAAGCCATGTCGCTGCTTCCCGATGTGTATGATGCGGTAGTGATCCTCGATGCCGATAATTTGATGGCAAATGACTGCCTTGTTAAAATGAATGAAGCCCTAAACCGTGGCTTTGATGGTGTACAGGGGCACAGAACTTCAAAAAACCGCAATACGGACTTTGCTATCCTTGACTCGGTAAGTGAGGAGATCAATAACCAAATTTTCCGTAAAGGTCATCGAGTGCTTGGACTTTCCTCTGCACTGATTGGCTCAGGAATGGCATTCCATTATCAGCTTTATAAGCAATATATGTCAGACATTGACTCAACTGGTGAAGATAGAGAACTGGAAATTAAATTGTTCAGCGATGGAAAAAAAATAGAATATCTAGATGATGCTTACATTTTTGATGAGAAAGTTCAAAAATCGAAGGTTTTCATGGTTCAAAGAACCAGATGGCTTGCAAACCAGTTTATTTATGCAAAAAGATATTTTTTTTGGAGTATCAAACAACTAATTCTAAAGGGGAATATAACTCTTTTTGACAAAGTAATTCAGCAGCTTCTTCCTCCAAGGATTTTTCTGCTTGGCTTTTTGTTTATCATTTTATTTGTTTCTATACTATTTAATCCATTTAGATATACCTTCGCATGGATCTCACTAACCGTCCTTTGCGTCATCACCCTTGTTATTTCAACACCAAGAAAGTATTACACCTTTTCTACATTAAAAGCAACTCTTCTTCTTCCAAAAGGCTTTATATTTATGTTTTATTCATTAATAAGGATATTTAAAACAAATAAAAGTTGGGGCCATACAATGCATAGTTTTAATAAAACAAATGATCTGAAAAAAAATTAATAAATATGCAGCTAATACGTCATGTTGTCGGAATAATTGAAATTGTAATTTTCATTTATTTGGCTTTAAACGTGTTGTACATTCTTGTATTTGCAATTGCCGGCGTATTAAGGGATAAAAAAAGCAATTGGTGTTTCACAAGGTTTCGTCATATTACACTCCTGATTACAGCATACAAAGAAGACTTTATTATTGAATCTATTATAAAATCAGCCCTCCAACAGGATTACCCTTCAGAAAACATTGAGATTATTTTGATTGCTGATTCCTTCACTTCTCAAACAATTGAATCTTTAAAAGCTTATCAAATAAAATTGGTAATTGCTAAATTAAATGAAAGCACCAAGGTTTATTCAATGCAATTAGCTTTAAAATACTTATCTACTAAAACTGATTTTGTTGTCGTTCTTGATGCAGATAATGTAATGGAAAAAGGCTTCCTAAGAAAATTAAACCTTTCATTTGCATCAGGCTTTAGGGTTTTTCAATGCCACCGGACTGCAAAAAACACAAATAGTTCATTTGCCCTTTTAGATGCAATCAGTGAGGAAGTAAATAATAATATTTTTCGTGAAGGTCAAAGGGCTCTTGGATTATCGGCTGCATTGATAGGTTCTGCGATTGCATTTGAGATTGATATTTACAATCAATTTATTCCTAATCTTAAGGCAATTGGTGGATTTGATAAAGAACTTGAGTTGGAACTTATGAAATCACAAATAAAAATTGAATATCTTAGCGATGCATATGTGTATGACGAAAAAGTTGCTGATTCTCAGGCCTTTTATAACCAACGCCGAAGATGGATTTCTGCCCAGCTTTTTTATTTAGGGAAAAGTATATTATCAAGTCTTTCTTCACTTTTCTTTCATGGGAATGTCGAATTGTTTAATAAAACACTGCAATTCTCTCTGTTTCCAAGAGCTATGTTACTGGGAACATTAATCACCATGAACTTCATTCATCTCTTTTTTGAACCCACTACTTTTTCATTTCTTTGGCTTTTAATGCTTATTTTATGTTCAATTGCAATACTAATATCAATTCCCCTACATTTTTATACAAAGCAAACAATGAAAGCGATACTTTCATTACCTGTTGCTTTCCTCCTGATGGTATTGATATTATTCAGGTTAAAAAAAGCCAATAAAAAATTCATACACACCGAGCATCATTATAAATCATATTTATAAATCAAAATATGAGAATAGGTATTGAAGGACAGCGTCTTTTCCGGAAAAAGAAACATGGAATGGACATAGTAACACTTGAACTTGTTAGGAATCTAATGGAAATCGATAATGTAAATGAATACAGTATTTTCATTAAAAAGGACGAAAGTCCGTGTCTTGAATCCTTTAGAAACTTCAATGTTGTTGTTCTTGAGAAACGAAAATACCCGATATGGGAGCAAATGATGCTACCGGCAGCAGTCAGAAAAGCAGGTTGCGAAATTTTGCATTGTACTGCAAATACAGCACCTTACTATGTATCCTTACCACTTGTTCTTACTCTCCATGATATCATTTATATGGAAAATCTAAGTCTTTTCAGAAAAGGGTTTTCTAAATACCAGAAATTCGGAAATATTTACAGGAGAATGGTCGTACCAAGTGCTGTAAGAAAATGTAAGAAAATAATAACTGTTTCGGAATTTGAGAAACAAAGGATTTCTTCTTTTTTTAAAATTGACGATTCCAGGATTACTACAATTTATAATGGGGTTAGTTCTCACTTTAGACCCATAACAAACCCTGATGTGCTATCAAGGCTTAAATTTCAATATAAACTTCCTGAAAGATTTGTCTTTTTCCTTGGGAACACGGATCCCAAAAAAAATACTATTGGGGTTCTTAAAGCGCTCTCACTTTTCAATAAAAAATCGTCCGATAAATTACACCTTGTAATATTGGATTTTAATAAGGAAGCTCTGAGTAAACTTCTTGGTGAGGTCGGAGACGAAAGCCTTGTTGATTATATCACTTTAACAGGTTACATCCCCAATTCCGAATTGCCTGGAATCTACACTTTAAGTTCTGTTTTTCTATATCCGTCTTTAAGGGAAAGTTTTGGAATTCCTATCCTTGAGGCAATGGCCTGCGGTACCCCTGTTATAACCTCAAATACTTCCTCAATGCCTGAAATTGGAGGAAATGCTGCCCTTTTTGTTGATCCATTCAATCCTGAACAGATTAAAGATGCTATTCTTCGTCTATTTTCAAATATAGAGTTACGATCAAATCTTATTGCTTCTGGCTTTGAACAATCCAGAAAATTCACTTGGAGAACCATGGCAATGCACGTATTAGATGTATATAGTAAAATTTTGTTGAATAAATAAAATGTAATTATGCGAATCGGTATTGAAGGTCAGCGGCTATTTAGGAGGAAAAAACATGGGATGGATATGGTTGCATTGGAACTGGTAAAAAACCTCATGAAAATTGATTATGAAAACGAATATTATATTTTCGTTAAAAAAGATGAAAATCCATGTCTCGAATCAATTAGAAACTTTAACATCGTTGAACTTGAAAGCAAATCTTATCCTATATGGGAACAGAAGAGCCTGCCAATCGCAGCTAAGAAAGCAGGCTGCGAGATTCTGCATTGCACCAGCAATACTGCCCCCATATATACTTCTATCCCGCTTGTCGTAACACTTCATGATATAATTTATATGGAAAGCCTAAGCCTTTTCAAGAAAGGGTTTTCCAATTATCAGAAATTTGGTAATATCTACAGGAGAATGGTTATACCTCGCGTGGCAAAAAAATGTATAAAACTAATTACAGTTTCAGAATATTCAAAGAATCGCATTTCGACATTTTTTCACATTGATGATTCCAGGATTAAAGCGATTTATAATGGGGTGAGTCCACATTTCCATCCAACTACCAATAACGAAATCATCAGCAACATAAAACTAAGTTATAAACTTCCAGAGAAATTTGTCCTTTTCTTAGGTAACACGGATCCCAAAAAAAATACCATTGGTGTATTGCGTGCGATCTCGATTTTCAACAAAACTTCGGAAGATAAAATTCACTTGGTGATGCTTGACTTTGAGAAAGAAGCCTTGATTAATCTTATTGATAAGGTTAGGGATAAAGATCTAATTAATTATATCACTCTTCCGGGCTATGTTAATTACTCTGATTTACCGGGAATATATTCGATGAGTTCAATATTTCTTTATCCTTCATTAACAGAAGGATTTGGTATTCCAATTCTGGAAGCCATGGCCTGTGGAACACCTGTCATTACATCAAATACTTCGTCAATGCCTGAAATTGGTGGGAATGCCGCCATTTTTATTGATCCTTATAAACCTGAACAAATTGCCGATGCGATCGCATTGCTGCTGTCGGATCCCGAAAAATGTAAACAGTTGGTAACACTGGGATTTGAACAATCGAAGAAATTTACCTGGAGAAATATGGCAACCGAGGTACTGGATGTTTACACTGAAATTCTTTCAAACAAATAAATAATCAATATATGCCAAAGAAAAGAGATTTTATAGTTCACAGCCTGCAATCCTGGATTGCTTTTTTTGGAACCACGGTTTCAAAATACATAACGCTGGAACTCTGCAAAACTAATCGTGTTATCTTCCTTGACACTCCCCTACCAAGAAATTACCAGCTTTTCAAGCGAGATGCAGCTGAAACAAAAAAATACTCCAAGATTTTCAGCGGACAGGAACCTGAACTGGAACAAATCAACGAGAATCTCTGGATCATGCACCCCAGTACTGTACTGGAATCGATAAACTGGATTTCAAATCCGGGAATCCATGACTGGTTCGGTAAAATGAACGACAGGCGCTATGCTAAAAAAGCGCAGGAAGCCATCGACAAACTGCACTTTAAGGATTTTATCATCCTGAATGATAATTCCATGATCAGCGGGATAAACTTCAAAGAATTGCTGAAGCCTGCTGTTTCAATATACTTTCTTAGAGACCATGTCACTAAGGTTGCCTATCATGCAACTCACGGAGCCAGGCAGGAACCCGAAATGATTAAAAGGTCTGACATCGTGGTAACCAACTCACCATACTTTACCGATTATGCAAAAAAATTCAACCCTAATTCATACTTCATAGGCCAGGGAGTTGACATTGATCTGTATAATGATGATAAAGGAACGCTTAGCGTACCTGATGAACTGAAAAATATTCCTCATCCGCGGATAGGATATACTGGCAACATCGTCACCTTAAGACTTGACCTTGACCTCCTGGTTTATATTGCCGAACAGCGTCCTGATTGGAGCCTGGTATTGGTTGGTCCCGAAGATGAGGCATTTAAAAACAGCAAGCTCCACCAGATGAAAAATGTTTATTTCCTTGGCGGAAGACCGGGTACCGAATTGCCGGGGTTTGTAAAAGGATTCGACGTTGCTATCAATCCGCAGATAATCAATGAAATAACAAATATCAATTATCCATTGAAACTCGATGAGTACCTTGCCATGGGCGTACCTGTTGCTGCTACCAAAACATGGTTCATGGACTATTATTTTTCGAAGGATTCATATCTTGCCGCAACAAAAGAGGAGTATATTACCCAGATCACAAAAGCCCTTGCCGAAGACTCACCTGAAAAGCATAAGGAACGGATACTGCTTGGGAAAAGCCATTCCTGGGGCAATTTCGTTGATAAATTATATACTTATATTGATCTTTTTCTTGACAAACGCTGATTATGATGCAGGGATCCGGAGAATTTGATATTGTGATCACCAGTCTGCAAGGCATCAACTACAGCGCCGGCTCCAACCCGGTGAACCTGGCTTATGTGTTTGCGAAAAAGCACAGAGTATTGTATGTCAACTATCCCGCCGACCGAATGTCGCTGTTGAGGCACAGGAAGGATCCCAATATACGCAGGAGGATCAGCGTGATCAAAGGGAAGGAAGAAGCCCTGGTTAAAGTGCAGGAGAATTTATGGTCGTTTTATCCGAAGACTGTTCTTGAATCGATCAGCCAGATCGGGAATAACCGGATTTTTGATTTCCTCAACAGGATTAACGGTCGAAGGTTTGCATCTGAGATCAACAAGGCAATTCAGACCCTTGGATTTAAAAATATCCTGATATTCTGTGATGAAGACATGTTCAGGAGCTTTTATCTTAAAGAACTGATCAAACCCGCTGTTTTCATGTATTATCTAAGGGATAAACTGATCGCTGTTGACTGGTGGAAAAAGCAGGGCATCCGCATTGAAGCACAACTAATCGCAAAGGCTGATGTCGCTGTTGCCAACTCGGTTCACCTGGCAAATTATTGCAGACAGTTCAACCCTAAATCATTTTATGTTGGCCAGGGTTGTGATGTTACTTTGTTTAATTCAAAGATCATTAAAGACCCTCCTCCTTCAGATATCAGGGACATCAAAAAGCCAATAATCGGGTATATCGGGGTCTTATATAAACTCAGGCTCGATCTTGAGGTGATCAGGCATATCGCAGTTGAAAAACCAGGTTGGAGCCTTGTTCTAATTGGTCCGGAAGATGAAGAGTTTAAAAATTCCGATCTCCATAAACTTCCTAATGTTTATTTCCTTGGCAGCAAGCCCCTTGAAACACTCCCCCCCTATCTTGCATGCTTTGACGTTGGAATTAATCCGCAGATTATCAATGAAGTAACCATTGGAAACTACCCGCGCAAGATCGACGAATACCTGGCCATGGGAAAACCAACGGTTGCCACTCATACAGAAGCCATGACAGCATTCGGTGAGCACACTTACCTTGCTACCTCCAGGGAGGAATATGTAAAACTCATCCAGCTCGCTTTGGATGAAGATTCCGAAGAAAAATCACGGGCCAGGGAGAACTTCGCCAGGGGGCATACCTGGGAAGCAAACGCGAATGAAATATTTAAAGCCCTTGAGCAATGAATAAAGACGATACTCCGATTCTACAACCAGCCGTTGACGGTTCATTAAAAAGCAGGATCAAATCCAATCCAAAGCTGAAATCACTTGCAATTTATTTAATGACTCCAAAAAATCAAGCCCGGCCCAGGTTATGGGTGAAATTGTTTTTGAATCCCTTCAAGCATAAGAGAGGGCGGGGTTCTTCTATTTACAGGAAAGCAAGACTTGATGTGTTTCCTTATAATGACTTTGTTCTCGGAAAAGATTCTACCATCGAGGATAACGCTACAGTCAATAATGGCGCTGGTTCCCTGTACATTGGCGAACGTTCGAGGATAGGAATAGGCTGTACGGTGATCGGGCCGGTAACCATGGGGAATGATATCATGCTGGCACAGAACATCGTTGTTTCGGGACTTAATCATTCCTACCAGGACATTACCAGGCCAATAAGCCTTCAGAAACAGACCACATCAATGATCACGATCGAGGATGAGGTTTGGGTTGGTGCCAATTCGGTAATTGTCGCCGGGGTAAGGATTGGGAAACATTCAGTGATTGCGGCAGGAAGCGTTGTAACCAAAGATGTTCCCCCATATTCTGTCGTTGGAGGGAATCCGGCAAAAATACTCAAAGCCTATAACTCCGAAACTAAACAATGGGAGCGAAAGACATAAATCCCTGATTAAATTGTTGGTTATGACGATTTTAAAAATTACTTTCTGGGTATTTCTATTCATTGTTTTTTATGCATATCTGGGTTATGGAATATTGCTTTTTTTCCTTGTAAGACTTAAACGAATCATTAAAAAAAGCAAAGCAGCTGAGGAAAAGGATTTTGAACCGGAGGTGACCTTGTTTGTTACAGCATATAATGAAAAGGACTTCATTGATGCCAAAATCAAGAACTCACTTTCACTCGATTACCCAAAGGAAAGAGTCAGGCAGGTATGGATCACCGATGGTTCTGATGACGGCACTCCTGAAATGCTGAGTCATTATGAGGGTGTTGAAGTATATCATCTGTCGCTGAGAGCTGGAAAAGTTGCCGCAATGAACCGTGGCATGCAGTTTGTAAAAACACCTATAGTGATCTTTTCCGATGGAAATACTCTCCTTGGCAAGGAATCTATCCGAAGGATCGTCAGCTTGTTCAGAGATCCTGTTGTTGGTTGTGTTTCAGGAGAGAAGAGAATATTCAACAAGGATTCTGCTGCTGCAACCGAAGGTATTTACTGGAAATATGAATCAACCCTGAAAAAGTGGGATGCTGAGTTATATTCTGTTGTTGGTGCAGCCGGCGAGCTTTTTGCCCTGAGAACTGAACTTTTTCAGCCCGTTGAACCCGACACCTTGCTTGATGATTTTATCATTTCACTGCGGATTGCTGAGAAGGGCTATACAATACAATACGATCCACAAGCTTATGCCATTGAGAATCCTTCTGCCAGTGTCAAAGAAGAGCTCAAGCGGAAAATACGGATTTCAGCCGGAGGCATACAATCAATCGTCCGTTTGAAAGAATTGCTGAATCCTTTTCGTTATGGGATCCTTTCATTTCAGTACATTTCACACAGGGTCCTCAGATGGACTCTTGCCCCTTTGGGCCTCCTGATCATGCTGTTCTGTTCGGCCTGTATTGTAGCTGCGGATGGGTTGCTTAATTACTGCAGTATTTATGTCTGGTTATTCTGGGGACAGATTGCCTTTTATTTGGCAGCTATCTTAGGATGGTACCTTGAAGAAAGGAAAATAAAACTTAAAGTGCTTTTTGTGCCTTATTACTTTTCGATTATGAACCTTGCCGTTTTTCTTGGGTTTGCAAGGTATATCAGGAACCAGCAATCAGTAAACTGGGAAAGGGCCAAAAGGAGCTGAAAATTAATGGTTATATGAATAGAATATATATACCCTTTCATGCCTTTGTCATTGTTTTACTGGTATTTTTGCCAGTAAGTCTCATGGCAACGAAATTTGTTTTCGGGCCCGATAAAAACATCATCGACGGCAGGTCCAATGCATCTGCGGTAAAACCAGGCGACACGATTTACCTGACAGCTTCAGTAAGGCAATATGTCCTCATCAGAAGTCTGCATGGCAACCAAGCCAGCCCTATCCTCATTCAGAATTTTGGCGGTCAGGTCATTTTCAACAATGGTAATTACGGGGTGAAGTTTGATACCTGTTCCTGGATTAAAATGATTGGTGATGAAACCAGGGGAAGTTATGGGTTTTTGATCACTAACTGTTATTCGGGGATAAGCATTAGTGGATTAAGCAGCTGTATTGAAGTTGCAGGGTTTGAGATCGCAAATGCCGGCTGGACTGGAATAGTCGCAAAGACAGACCCCGACTGCAGTTTCCTTTCGACAAGGGATAAATACACCATGAGGAACATCAGCATACATGATAATTATCTTCATGGTATTGCAAAAGAAGGAATGTACCTCGGCCATTCATATTACAGTGGATATTCAATTAATTGCAACGGGAAGGACACAATGGTATACCCTCACCTGATCAGGGGATTGAAAGTATATGGTAACAGGGTTGAAAACACCGGTTGGGACGGGATCCAGGTTTCGTCAAGTGATTCGGCATGCTGGATTAATAACAACTACGTATACCAGGACAGCCAGGCCGAGATTTTTGGTCAGATGAGTGGATTCCTTCTGGGCGGAGGGTCTTCCTGCAACTGCCATTCGAATTTTGTCAAAGACGGCAAGGGAGACGGCATTGATGAATTAGGCCTTGGTGGTAACTACATTTACAATAATCTGATTGTCAGACCTGGTCAGTCCTTATCAGGAGCTGCAGGAAAACATGGTATTTATGTCGGTATGCAGGCTCCTTCTTCAGGCCGTGGATATAATATTATATTTAACACCATAGTCTCTCCGAAAACAAATGGTATTGATTTCCGATCCACTGCCGCAGTCAACAGCGAAGCCTCGGATAACATTATATCAAATCCCGGGAGTGATTACATAAAGACAGCAGCCGGGACAAGTCTTACAGAACTAAATAACCTGCTGGTTCCAACAATTGCAGAAGTTAAATTCAAAAATCCATCCCTTGATAATTTTGACCTCCAACCAAGCTCTCCTGCGGTCAATAAGGCATCACCGCTTCCCGGGTTCCTTCTGAATTCAGACTTCCTCGGACGATGGCGTCCCTGGGCATGGAAATACGATATCGGTGCTTTTGAGTGTCATGACTCCTCTCTGCTCAGCATTGAGGAAAAAAAAATAACTGAGCCGATTCGTGTTATAAAATGCTTCTATAGCAAAGGCAGTATTTATATATCAGCAGATCTTGACAGCAAAAATTTCCTGGCCGTTGATTTATATTCCCTGACAGGAAGTCATATAGCGACACTGGAAAACTCTGTGAGAGGGCCAGGTGTCTGTGAAATTAAGAAATATATAGGCAGGCTTGAAGATGCCTGTTATATTTGCATTCTGAGGTTTGCAGGAAAGTCTGTTTCAGTAAAGTTAACTTCGGCCTTGAGCCAATAATTCAAAGTAAATTATGGATTTATCCCTGAAAAAGTTTATTCCTTTCTGGCTGGCTAAAAAGCTGAAAGGTTTTTACCAGAAAGGTTTTGCCTTTGTATTGAGCGGGGATACCTATTTCTGTCCGTTTTGTGAACACTCATTCAGGAAATTTCGACCCGGTGGTATAAACTTACCTGTTATCTATGAAAAACAGATCGTTGGAGCAGGATACCGTCTCAATGATGTTTGCCCCCGCTGTAACTCACTTGACAGAGACCGGCTTATATACCTTTTCCTGGAAAATAAGACAAATATATCCACTGCACCTCTGAGTGTTTTTCACGTTGCACCTGAAGGGTGTATCAGGGCAATGCTGTCGGAGCTTCCAAACATTACTTACGAAGCCGGAATGAAGTACCACCAGGGATTTTACTATGACCGGAACACAACGGTTCTTGACATCACCAGGTTGGATTTTGAAGAGAATACGTTTGATGTAATTATCTGTAACCATGTGCTGGAACACATCCCTGAGGATCTCAAGGCCATTGGTGAGCTTTACCGTGTACTGAAACCAGGAGGATGGGCCATTCTTCAGGTCCCGATTTCAAAGACTCTTGAGAAAACATATGAAGATCCGCTCATTAAAACTCCGGAGGAGAGAGAACAGGTATTCGGGCAGTTTGATCATGTAAGGATATATGGCCAGGATTATCCTTCCAGGCTTGAAAACAGGGGATTTACAGTAAAAAGGTACAATCCTTACCGTGACAAATGGCCGGTTGAACTGGACAAATATGCAATCAATCCTGATGAAGATCTTTTTATAGCATACAAATAAGCCAACATGAGCACAGTAACTTTATTTCTGATAATCCTGGCTGTCTTGCTGATACTTGCATCCGCTTTGCTATTATTACGTATAGACAAGCAGAAAAAACATCTGGAGAAGAAGTTGAATGATGCTGAAACAGAGTTGCAGGCCGCCAGGGACAGAATCTCGGGGTTCGAGGAGGAATTCGATAAGAAAGTAAACGCAATGACTGTTCTTATCAAGGAAGAATACGAGGAAAAAAGAGACAGGGACATGATGCTGAAAAAGGCTCTGAAAAAAGCTGAAGACGCTAATTTTTTACTGAATTCATTCCTTTCAAACGTAAGCTCTGAGATCCGCACACCTCTGAACAACATCATAGGTTTTGCAAGCCTTCTTGAAGCAGAGTTGTCAGTTATAGAAAACAAAGAACTCTTTGATTATGCCCACGCAGTCCTGGAAAGCGGAGACCGCTTACTCCATCTTCTTAATAATATCATTGACATCAGCCGGGTTGAATCAAATGATTTTACGCTTAAACCTGTTCCCTGCTCCCTGAACAGTATAGTGGCAAACACCATTCAGGTGTATCTTTTCCAGGCTAACAAGAAGAAGCTTAAACTAAATTTCATCCCTGCCGAAATTCCTGAAGCCATAGCCGATGAAGCCGGCTTTTCAAAAGCCCTTAGCATCATCCTGGAGAATTCCATTAAATATACCGACAATGGTTTTATAAATATTTCGACGGATTATCTGAAGGACCGAAATCTTGTCTCGGTCAGGATTAAGGACACAGGATGCGGGATTGACAAGGCATTTCTCCCTGAGATACTTGCGGCCTTTAAAAGTGAAACGACAGGATTCTCAAACGGGGAGAAAGGTAGCGGACTCGGATTGCCACTTGCGAAAAGTCTTATGGAGATGATGCAGGGGAATCTCGATATCCAGTCTGAAAGAGGAGTGGGTACAACTGTTACCTTGTTCATAAAATCCGCTGCTGACCAGTTAACATCCTCATCCGCAGTCACTGAAGAAGTAAAGAAAAAATCGAGGGGTTTGAATGACCTTGATATTTTCATCGTTGAAGATGATATGATGAATAAACTCGTTTTAACAGAGATGACCAAGTCACTTGGCCGGGTTGTTGCTGCCATGAATGGGGATGAAACACTAAAACTCGTCAGAAAAAGGGCCGATGAAGGCAAGTTTTTCGATATCATGCTTTTTGACATTAATCTTCCTCCTCCATGGGATGGGATTAAGCTAATGCAGGAGATCAGGAGAACAATAAAGCAATACAGGGCAATTCCTTTTATTGCACAAACAGCCTATGCCATGGCCGGTGACCGTGAAAAATTACTTGAAGAGGGTTTTGACGATTATATATCTAAGCCTATAAATCAGCAGCAACTATATTCAATCATGAAAAACCAACTGAATAAACATTGACTATGGATGAGAACAGGATAAAAGAACTTGAAACCCGTGTGAGGGAGCTTGAAGCAAGCAGCATTGTAACGCTGAAAGAACTGGAAAAAGCGAAAAAGCAGGCTTACGACGCCGACCGGACCAAGACGATCTTCCTGGCAAACATGAGCCATGAGATCAGAACTCCCATGAATAGTATTGTGGGTATTTACAATATTCTTGATCAGACTGACCTTTCACCTGAGCAGCGTGAACTTCTTGAGGTAATAAACATCTCAAGTCATAACCTTCTTGCCATTATAAATGATATTCTTGATTTTTCGCGGATTAAAGCAGGGCAGCTTAAACTTGATAACAAACCTTTCCTGCTCCATGAAGAGATCCATCAGGTAATTAAGATGTTGTCGCTCAGGGCAAAAGGAAAAGGGATCGAACTCTCCTATCGTATCCAGTCTTCTGTCCCTGAATGTATTGTCGGTGACCCGGTGCGCCTGCACCAGATCCTTGTAAACCTAACCAGCAATGCACTGAAATTCACACTTGAAGGCTCTGTTGTTGTTTCTGTTGAATTATTGGATCCGATAAGGCTTGATGACCTGATCATGGCGGGATACCTTCCTGATACTATTGTTGAAACACGCAACATCCCATTAAATCACGTCCTTCTTAAATTTGAGGTCAGCGATACGGGCGTGGGGATCTCTGACGAAGACCAGGAAAGCCTCTTCCAGGAGTATGCCCAGCTTGATAATCCTCTGATCAAGCAGTTTGAGGGTACAGGACTAGGATTGTCAATCTCGAAGAACCTTGTTGATATGATGAACGGCAAGATTGGTGTGATCAGTAAGAAAAGCAGCGGATCAACATTCTGGTTTACAATTCTTTACGAAACAGGTAACATCGAAGCGTACAAGAACAAGCTTATCAAGGAGGACAAAAAGATAAAGAAAAGCCGGCCTCTGACGATACTATTGGTTGAAGACAATATACTGAACCAGAAATTCGCGGCAACTACCCTAGTAAGGTCAGGTCACAAGGTTGAGATCGCTGAAAACGGCAAGGTGGCTTTCGAGAAATTCCGTGAACACCATTACGATCTGATCATTATGGATATTGCGATGCCGATCATGGACGGTATTGAATCAACCAGGGTAATCAGGAACTATGAAAAGGAAATGCGTGAAAAGGATCCCTCATATACTTATCCACCGATTAAAATCATTGCGGTGACTGCGCATGTTATGATGACCGACAGGGAAAAATGTCTGGCTTCAGGAATGGATGAATACCTTGCCAAACCATACAGGCCAAAGGAACTTACTGATGTTATTGACTCACTGGAGATAGATTGATCAATCTTTAACCATCTTCATGTAGTAAGTCGCGTCATTATGAGTTAATTTAAGAAGATAAATCCCTGAAGAAACATTCTTTAAGGATAGATTCGTCTCCTTGTTCCTGATAATTTCCGAGTAGAGGATTTTGCCTTCCAGGCTTATTAATTCGGCTTTTTCTCCCTGGCCAGGCTGATACTTCAGAATGATCGTGATTTTATCTTGAAATGGATTTGGAAATACCGAAAAGGATAGCGGATCCAGGCCATTAATACCTGACGGAATAAAATTGATCCTGGCAGTATCCTTGGCAACACAACTCCCTTTTGTCACATAAACCCATACCTTAAGCAGGCCAAGTCCGTGATGCAAGGAATCTACCACCGTATATTCCGTTGTATCTCCTGTTGACCACAGGTAATTATCGGCGCCTTCTCCTGCATGCAAAACGATAGAGTTACGGGCAACAAGGTTCGTATCTGGTAAAGGAGGTATAACAGGAGGTTGTGTAACAAAAGTATACATGGTGTCGGCGTTGAAACACCCTTCCGGACTTGTATAGGCGAACCATACCGTGTCTGATCCAAGCCTGGCCCTGTCAGGATAGAACTGGGTGTTTTGGACTCCGGAACTACCACCAAACACACCATTCCAGGGAACTCCCGACATATTAGAAAAAGGGTCAGTCGCGCAATACTGAGGCAGAAGCCCTGACATCGTAACTACAGGAGTTTTTGCTACGGTGATAATGGTTGAGTCTGTTGCCGAACAATTGCCTGAACCGGTTACAGTGACGGAATATGTGGTTAGAGTATCGGGTTTCACTGATATGGATGCCGTCGTATCGCCGGTATTCCAGAGATATGTCCCCCCTCCTTTTGCGGTAAGATTTATAGTTCTTCCCTGGCAGATGGTAGAATCATGGAAAAGTCCGGGTACAGGAAACGGATAACGTTTAATCCTGATACTGTCTTTATAGATGTTCCCGAGCAGGTTGTAAACTTTAACCTTATACCAGGTGGTTTTGCCGGGAGACACGGTGGGATTGAATATGGTTGTATCACTCATCGTCGAGTCGTATGGAACTGAAGTCCACACAATATAATCGTTACTGGTAATGGTATCCATGATGGATATCTGTATAGGTATTCCTGCGCAACTGGAAGGGATGGTATCAGACTTGAACCTGAAAAAGCAGCTGTCGGTAAGATTGTCAGGCCTGCGTGCGATTGCGAAAACACTGTCTTTCCCTGTCCAGAAAGAAGTCGGCCTGTTTGAATGCATATATCCCAGCGAATCTACGGTAAACCACATCTTATGAGCTCCTTTGAAGGACCATGTAATGCTTGATGGCGGATAAGCCATTGTATCAAGAACCAGGCTGTTCAGGTTGATGTTCGGAAACAGTGCATTTGCGGTTTGCACCTGCAGGGGGTAAGTCGATTGAGAAAGAAAACCTGAAGAACGGAAACTCATTCCACTGATTTTGACTATATCGTTTACGGCCGTATTTCCCAAGAAACTAAAAGTTAGTGTATTCAGTGAATCAGGCAACGTTATTATAAACGTATGCTTCACCCAGTCACTGCTGTCGGAAGGGATATGAAGATTGAGGTTGAATGATGGGCAGTCAGGGGAATACATATAACATTCTATTACGCTCAATGGATTTCCAAGCCCTTTCGTCCATACAGTTAAAACGTTACCTCCTTTTTCAAGTCCTGCCAACTGTGTAACCAGGCATAATTGGGCACTACTGTATATTGAATCCAGTTTGAAACATTTATAACCACTCGCTTCCACACCATCAGTCTGATCAAATTCAACCCCCGTCTGGCTGAATCCATCGGGCCAGTTGTCCTGGTCAAGGTCAACATCCAGTCTGGGAAAAGTATTAATGATCTTTTGAGGTACACTATCATAGAGTATCGATTTCCACTGGGAATAAGTCCGTATAGGGATGTTGCTGGCCGAACACCAGGCAAGGAGGCTGTCCATACGTTGAAGGTAAGCATTGAAACCGCCTGAAGAATTTGCCAGGCGTGCTGCATCAAACAATACATAATGTTTAGCAATTGCATTGGCAATAACTGCTGCATTTGCTTTGAAAGTCCCTGTTTCCATATTCAGAAGCTCACTATTGATAGCAAACTGCTTATTTTTGTGAGGATTAAACTCATTATAACAAAACAGGGAAGGGTCGATATTAGATGTCGATTGCTTGTAGTTAAGTTTATCTCCGAGGATCGCCTTTAGTTTCAGTGGGTTTATCCAGGGGTACTGTCCGTCGGGTTGTATCCATGTATAGGGACGTGAAAGATGTACTGAATCAAAAATACTCAAAGACCTCTGGGCCAAAATCTTCACAGCAGAATCATGCATAACGACGTTATCATTGATCATTTTATGATACTTGAAGTTTAGATGGGTTGGTGAAGTAAAGGATTCATCCCAGAAGGTATTAACGTATAAAGTATCAGGATCTGTAATGTTTACTGACTGAACATTATTAAACAGGCAGATTTTGTTTACCGGAGCTTTAAGGTAAAGAGCGAAATACTGGGATGGCCCGAGAAGGTCGTGAAATTCCCCGGGATTGAGGCTGATCACTTTATTTCCATATAGATTGATATTACCTTCTCCATGTGGTGTTGTTGTGTCATAGGAAACATATTTTAAACACACCTTTTGTCCTGTAAAATGGTCGACTCCCGGCTTATTTATGTATTGATTCAGTTCCTGCAGGCTCAGTACATTGAAGAACTGTGTGGCATGCGTTGGCGTATTATCCATCAGTTCGATACCTCTCAGTGCCATGGCTCTTAGTGTATCGACATATTGCGGAACAAGTGGCAGCACGTATGTCGTGACTGCAAAAGAATATTTTTGTCCGTAAATTGAGAACAGCGAATCGTATGAATGAATTCTCTGGACTGATGGATTTTCATCAATCCGAAACCCGATGCCAGCCTGTTTCGTCGAACTCTGGCTGAGGCATATTCCGGGAAGTAAAAGGAATAAGAGACAGGCAAAGACCGGCAATCTAGATGTTGATCCTGATATGTTCATCATCAGTATTCTTTTAGCTTAATAGCTTTTGATTTTTTTTCTGCCTGGGTTCTTGGTTTCAAAGTATATCCAAGAGTGATCTCATGAGTTCCCCCGCTTTTACCCATCATCGCGCTCCCCGAGAACTCATAGTTGTACCCGATGACCAGGGTGTTCGATATATCAAGCCCGGCGTTTACAATAAAGACATTACCTTTCCTGTACATCAGTCCTATCCAGTAACTGTTCCTGAAATATACCATTGCCCCAACGTCTATAAGCCAAGGCGTATACTGAACATTCCTGTAGAGGACATCAAACTGCATTTTCCAGTCATCAGAGAAGATCAGCGAATAGTTAAAGTAAGCATAGAAGTTCCTACCCATGGTCAGCACATTGGCATAGGCTGAATCGTGGTACATTGATTTATTATTGAACAGATAAGGAAAGCCAAGACATACATTGAGTGTTTTAAATGAATACATAAGGCTTGCCCCTATGTTGATATAGGTCTCGGTGGGTTTGAGAGATCCGTTAAGTAAAGGGTCATAGGGATTTGCCACGACCACATTGGAGAGGTCAATTGAATTCTGATAGAGTGATGGGCTTACGCCGAAATGAAGAAAATGGGATTTGGCTATCTGAAGGTGATAGGCGTAGTTCAACGAAATGGAGAAATATTTTACGATTCCTGCTTTATTCAGGATGATATTTGTGCCCACCCCCATATTGTTTGCCGGGGCTCCTTCAATATTTATTGCACCTGTGACTGGTGCTCCCGGAATGCCGGTCCATTCATTCCTGTGTGTCAGAAACACCTGGAATAATGATGCTGAGCCTGTGAAAGCAGGAGATAAAATGCCAGGATCGATCCTGTATGCATCAAGAACAGGATATTGCTGGGCGTATCCAATTGCTGACGCAGAAAAGAGGAGGAAAAGTAAAATCCGGATTTTTCTCATAGTTAAGAAATTGTCATTCCTATCTGAGGATGTTTACATTTCCTTTTAAAAGCTCCTGGTTGGAACATCTTACAAAATAATAATAGGTATCGTTGGCAAGGCGTTTGCCGTTGAAAGTTCCGTCCCAGTTATTCTGATAATCACTGCTTGAAAGAACCTGTGTGCCGTACCTGTCAAAAACATTTACCTGGCATGGCTTTACATCGGCAAGGTTAAGGATTTGCCAGAGGTCGTTAAACCCGTCACTATTGGGAGTGAACAAAGTCATGATTTGCGGACCTCCGGTAGAAGGCTCTTTCACAACAACATGAAATCCTTTCTGCCCGTAACAGGCTTTTTTATACGCATTAACACTATAATATCCTGCCTTCGTGATGGCAATTGAATTTGTTCTGGCATTAGTTGACCATATAATTGAGTCATATGAACCAATAACACTTGCAATAAGAGTATCTCCTGCACGAATAATGGTATCCTGAGAAAATTCCAGTGTTACAACGGGGCCACCAGTAACTGATATGGTTGTACTCGTAGAATCAATACAGCCGGTTAAAAAACCTGCTATAAGAGTAACCCTGTAAAGGCCTGTGTCAGGATATTTGTGGACGGGGTTTTTAACACCCTGAGAGATAGTCCCATCTCCGAACTTCCAGAACCATTGAATATTTGTGTCGCCGAGTGAAATTGTTTTATTGGAAAAAACAACCGGTTCCTGAACACACCCTGCATTCGCAGTAAAGGCGGTTTTCAGGGAGTTTACAGGAACCAGGTGGTACAAAATCTTACTAAGTCCGCTAAAAGTGGTTACCTTGAGCCCGACAGTGTGAATTCCACCTTTAGTGTATAAAATACTTTCGCTTGGCCCTGTCGGACTTGCAAAAACACCGGTTCCGTAGAGATCCCAGCTCCACGAAACTATACTGTCGGCAGGCGGATTGATTGTATCGGGAGCAGGAAACGCTTCAAAATGTGAATAATTTCCCTTACATACCGTGTCGAATGTAAAGCCAAAAAAAAGTTCCTGCGCACTGGATGGCAGCTGCCATGAAAGCAGGATGATTGCAATGAGCAGGAACTTTTTCATCTTCAGTTTACTTAGCGGGTGCTGCTGGTTTCGCATCCTTAACATCCATCAGTTCCACTTCGAAAACGAGGGTTGAATAAGGAGGAATAGTCCCTTTATCCTGGCCGGCATAAGCCATCGAGGATGGTACGATGAGCATGGCTTTTCCGCCAACATTCATCATTGCAATACCTTCATCCCATCCTTTGATAACCTGCCCCATTCCAAGAGTGAACTCATAAGGCGGCTTGCCGTCACGGCTGGAATCGAATTTCGTTCCGTTAAGCAGTGTGCCTGTATAATGCACTTTTACAATTTTTCCCGGAGCGGCTTTTGCACCTGTACCTTTGACTTTCTCAATATAATAGAGTCCGTCGGCTGTTGGCTTTACAGTGATATTCTTCTCTTTCAGATATTTGGCAAGATTTGCAGTTTCCTCATTCTTGTTCTTGATAAGTTTTTCCTCGGCTTTTTTCTTATCCTCGGCTATAGTCTTATCATGTTCTGCCTTGGTTTGAACATTCACGATCTCAAGTTCGTATATCATGGTAGCATAAGGAGGGACGACACCGCCTCTTCCGGTTTCACCAAATGCAAGTTTGGAAGGTACGATGACCATGGCTTTTCCACCTTTCTTCATCATACCGATAGCTTCTTCAACACCCGGGGTGTCAAATCTTTTGCCATACTCGAAAACAATAGGTTCTCCCCTGTCGTATGATGAAAAGAGCTGCTTCCCCTCAATAAGAAATACTTTGAAGTGGATAGAAACCCATACGCCGGTGTCGATTTTCGTCCCTTTTCCACCAAGAGATTCGATAAAAATAATCCCTGAGGGCTGGGGCTGTGTTGTAATATTCTTGTCCTTAAGATATTTTGCAAGGTCATCCTGCTCTTTTTTCATAAGATTCTTAGGGTTATCGACAGTCAGAAGCTTAATGTGGAAGGTTACAACCGAGTTGGTGTCGATAAATTTTGGACGGCTTGGCTGACGGAAAGTCTTCCTGAACAGTGAATCGGAATTCACGAGGAAGATTGCGCTGTCGCCGGCCGACATCAGCTTGATACCATCATAAATATCACCTTTGAAGTCAGAAGCGGGAAGCTGAAACCTGATTGGGGCTCCTGCCTGGCTCTTACGGCTGTCGAACATCACAGAATCTTTATATTGCCAACGCATCTCCAAAGAAACCCAATCACCTATTCTTGGTTTTACAGTATCTTTTGAACCCTTCATAATCTTGTAATAAAGGCCATTTGCTGTTTTATCATACCCGGAATATTGGGAAGAACAGGCAAACGTCGTCAATGCCAGCAGTAATAAAAATCCTAACGATTTAACAAAATTGTTTTTCATGTGTTTGTTTTTAATTGTTACTATTTGTTGTCAGATGAAAATAAGACGATTTGAATTCAATATAATTCGTTAACATTCAATAATTTAAATATTTTGTTATGGATCAGGAAAGCTTCAACAAGATAGTAAAGTCCGCCTCAGCCGGTCCTATAATCCCTGTCCTACTTATTAACACTTTTGCATAGGTTATTAACGGTTTCCCTTATCAGGCACAACTATTTCAATATCATAAACAAGGGCGGCCCCCGCGGGAATCTTTTTCAGGTCGCCGAGCAAGCCATAGGCAAGATGCGAAGGAACAATCAGCCTGGCCTTGTCATTGGTGCTCATTAACAGAAGGGCTTCCTGCAATCCGGTTTCACCTTCTGATTCACCAGGATATATAACTTTAAGTCCGAGAGCATCAGAACTGTATACCTGCGAACCATCCAGCAGCGAAACAGTATATTTTAACCTGACTTCGTTTCCTTTAACAATCCTTTGCCCCCGACCCCTGGCATAGATCATATACCTCAACCCTGTTGTGGTCTGGTTCATTTTCCAGTGGTGGCGGACAATATAATCTTCTATTTCAATATTTTCAGATCTGACTACCTGGTGATTGTAGTCGATGACTTTTGCATCCGTCAATTTCAGATGATCAGTTGCTCTGGCCTGCCGGGTCTGCTGTTCGCATGAAAGCAGCAAAAGGACGAAGCCAGCCAAAGTAAATGTTGTCAGCAGAACCTTTTGGTGATCAGAAGTAAAAGGGGATTTAAAGCCAAACATCCTCAGTCGGTATAAACATGTTTAAGCTTTTCCCTGAATCCAGGCAATAATGCCAGAAACAGGTCAACTGTCTCCTTCAGGTCTGTATTGCAGTTGGCTCCTGAAGCATTACGATGGCCTCCCCCGTTAAAATGCTCCCTGGCCAGTGTGTCAACCGAAAAATTACCTTTTGAACGGAACGAAACCTTCACCTCGTCGTCTCTCTCCATGAAAAGCGCGGCAAGGTTTATATCTTTAATGGAAAGCGCATAGTTTACAACGCCTTCGGTATCACCAACCTGGTAATTGAACTTCTCGAGATCATTTTTCCTGAGAGTAATATATGCGGTATGGAACTCAGGCAAAACAGTCAGTCCACCACTGACTGCATATCCCAGAAGCCTCAGTCTGCTCTCAGAATATGTGTCGTAAATAAGCCGGTGAATATGCTCCCCGTCTATCCCCAGGCGGAAAAGATCAGCTGTGATCAGATAGGTCTTCACATAATTGCATGCATAACTGAAAGAGCCGGTATCGGTGGCAATTCCTGTATAAAGGCACTCAGCAATTTCCTTATCCATCAGATGAGCATAGCCTGATTCACAGATAAAATCGTAAATTATCTCGGAGGTGGATGATATCTTACTGAATGAGACCTTGTAAGTAAAATCAATTGCAGGATTGAGATGATGATCGATCAGGACTTTTACCGAAGCCGAGTTCTTCACTTCCCTGCCTAACTCTTTGAGCCTGCTGAGGTTGTTGAAATCCACGCAGATAATAAGATCAGCTCCCAGGATAAATTCCCTGCAAGTTTCCTGCTGCTCTTCGAAAATCAGGATTTCGTCAGAACCGGGAAGCCAGGCAAGGAATTCGGGGAAAGGATCAGGAATGATCACCCTCACATCGAAACTGCGTTTCCTGAGGTAACGAAACATCGCCAGGCTCGCACCAATTGCATCGCCATCGGGGTTCGTATGCGTTGTTATGATTATCCTGCCGGATCTGTCAAGAACTTCCCTGATCTTTCCAAAATCCGTATTCTCTAAATAGTTTTCCATGAATGAGTCGGCAAATTTACATATTTTTAAAATTAGTCTTACTTTTGCCGCCTCATAAAACATATACCTTATCATGAGCGATAACCTTACATTCACAATGATAAAGCCTTCGGCCATTGCCGACGGGCATGCCGGAGACATTCTGGCAATGATTGAAAAAGCAGGATTCAGGCTTATTGCCATGAAACTTGTTCATCTTTCCAAACACCAGGCAGGCTTATTCTACGCCGAACATAGTGGCAAAGGCTTTTACGAAGACCTGACACATTTCATGTCATCAGGGCCGATTATCGCTGCAATACTTGAAAAGGATAATGCAGTCGCTGAATTCCGCAAACTCATCGGGGCTACTGATCCCTCAAAAGCCGAAGCCGGTACTGTTAGAAATCTTTACGGAAGAAGCATCACCGAAAATGCCGTTCATGGCTCAGATGCAGATGCTACAGCGGCAAGGGAAGGCTCATTTTTCTTCTCCCAGCTTGAAAGAGTCTGATAACCTATAGCATTCTGATCAGGAAGGGGAATACTCCCTGAAAGTCCTGTCACTATAAAAGATCACAATTCGTTCTGCTGTGACTTCCTCCCGGTTTTCTGCCGGATTTGCTTGATTTTCAATTTTCGTTAAATCTCTATCTTCAGCAATTTTCTTTTCAGACTGCGGATGAGACTCCCGTTTAGGCATATTAATCCGTTTATCTTGCGAATTATCAGGCTTTTTAGGCTCTGGTTCCACATTGAACAGCTCATCAAGCAATGATGGCTGAAAATCGGTTTCTATCAAAGGAGCTGATAAGAAACCTTCATCCTTATTTACAAATTCAGGATTCTCCACAGGTTCTTGTGCAATTGAATTTCTGAAAATTGGTCCGCTACCCATCAGAAGCCAATCAGGATTTACATCAGGAAAATGATGAATGATCTTTAAAACAAATTCCAGGCTCGGCTTATTTCGTCCCGAAACAAAGTGGGAAATCCCTGAACGCTGAACACCAATTGCATCGGCAAGCTGCGAAGATGTCAGGTTTTTAATCCGCATGAATTCCAAAAGTCTTTGAATCATTTTATTCTGAAGTTTAACATTAAATAAACTAAATTAAAGATTGATATTTAAATATTTATGAAATTACAAATTTATATTCTTTTTCTGTGTACAGATGTAACCGTCATTAATTTACAAAGTTACATTTATAACATTACTAATTTTATATGATAAAGATATGAAATTTACTTTTGTAACAGGTAAAAAATACGAAATATATTAAATCAGGACCAACTTATGCTTGATGAATGCATTAGTATGTGATTTTCACCATACATTGGTCCGATCCATTGTAGAATAGTAGTTTACAAATGTAATTACATTTGTAAACTACTGAATATGAGATAATAGGTTGGGAATTAGGGTAAGCTGCAGTGATCTAATCCTAATAATAATGTTGTCAATTAGTTACCTTAGCAATCAAAGCAGAATAGCTTCTTTGTTCCAATCTTATGCTTATTGTGTAAATGCCCGGTAGTAAATGGGTCAAATCACTAATAATCAAATCGTTTACTCCAATATTAACAGAAATTACCTTTCTAAACACTGTATGGGAGATTGCATCACTTATAATGCAAGTAACACTCTCCTTTCTATCAGAAATCAGCCGGATCGTGATCACGGAGCTGAACGGGTTCGGATAAATACTTAATTTATTACTTTGAGTAGTCGTATTCATCTCCATGATATTAATTGCTTTAACGAAATCAGGAATGCCAAATCCAAGAAGGCTGTCGGGGGATAAAATCTGGCCTCCAGAACGCTCTATGGACTTTTTAACATCGGTGTTTGAGAAGCCCCGCCTTGCCTGCATCAGACAAGCTGTCATGCCGGCAATTACCGGGGTAGCAAAGGAAGTTCCGTTGGATCTTCGCACAGAACCGTGCTCAGCCATCACCACGCTCCCTGCCCCCAGGGCAGCAACATTGGGTTTAACCCTACCGGGTGTTGCCACCCCCACCGAGCTGAAGCCTGCTCTTATGCCTGCCGAATCGGTTGCTGCAACAGCCAGCATCGGATAAGCATCGGCCGGCGTGCTTACACATCTCCAGTTATTGTTATTTCCTTCGTTGCCCGCAGCGGCAATCATGACCATTCCCTTGCTGAAAGCGATGTTGGCCCCCCTGCTTGCAACTGAAGTATAGCCATTCATTTCAGCACAGCTGTGATCCTTAAATGTTGAATCAAATACTGTATAACCAAGAGAGGATGTAATGATATCAGCCCCGGCGCTGTCGGCAAACTCGGCCCCGGAAACCCAGTTATATTCCTCAGTTTCATATTCATACTTCTTTTCTTCTGTCCTCAGCAACAAGAATGAGGCCTCCGGAGCTGTTCCGATAATTTCTCCCGGGAGGATACCAGCCATTACAGATAGTACGTTCATGCCATGAGTATCTGAAGGATCGTCAAACATGTTTATGCCGTCCTTTACAAAATCCTTGTACCCAAGTATTTGATTATTAGCTCTCAGACTGTCAAATCCTGGCAAGTTATTGACATTATAAAAGCCTGCATCCAATTGCGCAATCAATATACCTTTGCCTCGAAAACCATTGGCATGAAGAACATCCCCGTTCACAAGATGAATCTGGGACCAGGACTCACCATAATCATATCCGGTAAGTTTCCTGGCATGAGGCAGCCCACTCCCGTTCGATAGTACCTGATCCTCAATGGCGAATTTGTCAGCAGGTTCCGATTCCTTTGCCCGGAGGCCTGTATTTTTAACCACAGTTTTAACGAATGGCAGTTGCATAATCGCTCTTATCTTCGTTGTGTCGGCAAGGTAGATTGTTGCTCCGTTAAGCCATTTTGTGGGATTAAGTATCTCTGCTCCTGCATTCTGTAATGCCTGCAAATACTGAGGGGTAACCGGAAGGTCATTTATTTCATATGGAATTCCCATCGAAAGGCGGCGTTGAATAGCTCTCTGAGTAAGAAATTGTTCAGGATGATCGAGTGACCAGGGATTCTGCTCCTTATCCTTAAATTCAATAAAAAATTTATGCGGGGCAACCTGGGCCATTATTGCTGATCCCATCAGTAGAATGAAAATAGTGGTCAGCGGTCTTATTGGCATTCTTCCTGGGATGTTCATCTGTTTTATCTGTCGGTAGAGGGCGAAAATCGCGTCCTGTTTACAAATTTCTGAAAAAAACTCAAGGAAATAAGGATATGGCAGACAATATTCAGATTGAGGCTGTTTTGTATCTTCGTGAAAAATTTGCTCTTATGAATTCAGTGAATGATCTAAAACAGATAAGCGAGAGAGGAATAAGTGCCGAAAATGTTGAGGCCCAGATATGTCATTTTACAAAAGGGTTTCCCTTCATTTCACTGTTGAAACCAGCCTTGAACGGAGACGGTATCATTTGTCTTGAAGAGCAGGAAAAAATCAGGATCATTTCATATTTCGAACAAGCTATTGAGGCCCTGGATGTCGTAAAATTTGTCCCCGCTTCGGGAGCCGCCTCAAGAATGTTCAAGCATCTGTTTGAATTCAGAGAAAAATTCAAAGGTGGGGCAGCCGGAGAAGAACTATTCAATAAGGATAAGAGTTTTAACTCACCCTGGTATTTGTTCACCCATCTCAGTGAAATTGCATTCTATAACGAACTCTCATCAAAGCTTCAACTGAATGGCTTTAACATTGGCGAACTTCTTGAAAAACAAGAATTCAACATAGTCACCGATTATATAATGAACCCTTCGGGGCTGGATTACTCCAATCTCCCCAAGGGACTGATCCGTTTTCATGATTACCCCGAGGGTTCCAGGACAGCCGCGGAGGAGCATATGGTTGAAGCAGCTTTGTATGCAAGCAACAGCAAAAAGATTGCCAGGCTTCATTTCACAATTTCTCCTGAGCACAAGTCCAGGTTTGAAAACCTTTTTAACGAAGTCAGAGCATTTTATGAAACACGGCTGAATGTTAAATTCGACATCAGTTTCTCGGTTCAGAAACCTTCAACTGACACTATCGCCGTTGATGAGGACAACAAACCATTCAGAACCCAGGATGGAAATTTATTATTCAGGCCGGCCGGACACGGTGCGCTGTTGCAGAATCTGAATGATATCGATGCCGGTATTATTTTCGTGAAGAACATAGATAATATTGTCCCCGACCGTCTTAAGGAGCAGACTGTATTGAATAAAAAACTGATTGGAGGCTATCTTTTATGGATAAGACAGCATATTTTCAATTTCCTCCGAAATGCTGATGCTCAAAATTGCACTCATGAAGACCTTGAAAATATGATTGCTTTTGCAGAGAGTCATCTTTCGTTAAACCTGCCTCAGTCGCTTCATGATCAGACCCATGAGTTAAAAGCCAATTGGCTGTTCAACCGGCTGAACCGCCCGGTGAGGGTTTGCGGTATGGTTAAAAACGAGGGAGAACCTGGCGGAGGCCCGTACTGGGTTAAAAATAAGCGTGGTGAAATTTCATTACAGATTGTCGAATCCTCCCAGGTAAACCTGAAAGATGCAAGGCAATGTGAAATCTTCAGGTCAGCAACACATTTCAATCCTGTAGATCTTGTTTGTTCAACTATCGATTTCAAGGGCAATAAATTTGATCTTTCCCGTTATGTTGATCAGGATACAGGGTTTATATCAATCAAATCAAGCGGAGGAAGGAATCTGAAGGCCTTGGAGCTGCCCGGTTTATGGAATGGGGCCATGGCAGAGTGGATCACCGTATTTATGGAAGTGCCCATCATCACCTTCAACCCCGTAAAAACAGTTAACGACCTTTTGCGCAAGGAACACCTGAGATTGTAACGTAATATGGAAAAAGGCAAGAAAGGGTATTTACTGCTAAGCAGGAAGGAAAGATGGGGACTCACAGCCTGGGGCTGGATCCTCCTTCTGATACTGATCTTTTTACCTCTTTTTTTATTTTTCAGGAACCTCTACCCCATTCTTTCACCAGTTGAAAGAGAAAACACAAAAATTCTGGCACTTGAAGGATTTATCAGCGATTACGTACTTAAGGACGCTATCAGGGAATTTAAACAGGGAAATTATTCGCTTTTAGTCACTACCGGGACGCCCATAGAAGCTGGAGGATTATTATCAGAATATAAAAGCACTGCAAGGGTTGCTGCTGAATCGCTGAAGCGACTTGGTTTTGACTCGACAAGGCTGGTGGTGGTAGAAACTGACGAGATCATGTACGACAGGACCTACAATTCAGGACTGGAGTTTAAACATTGGCTTAGAAAGAACATGCCAGATGTGAAAGCCGTTAACCTGATGACCATGAGTGTTCACGGGGCGCGTTCCAAAGTGCTGTTCCAGGCTGCTCTGGGAGATTCCATCAAAGTGGGTATAATTTCGTTTCCAAATATGTTCTACGGTCCGGACGACTGGTGGCATTCAAGCAAAGGCTTCAGGGAAGTAATGAATGAAGCCCTGGGCTATTACTATGTAAAATTCTTTTTCCGCCCATATGAGAAGGAAATGAAAAAGAAGATCAAGAATTCCTAATGACTCAGAATACATGAAGATCTTAAACAAACTGCTGATTATTTCGATATTATCGGCCATTACCTTAGGTGCCGGCGCTCAGAAAGCTTATAAAGTCCTGTTCCGCATCAAAGGAGTAAGTGACACGAATTGCCTGATCGCCAATTACTACGGCAATGGAACTTATATCAAAGACACAGTAAAAGTAGACAAATCGGGAAAATGTACTTTTTCGGCCCCCGCTGATCTCCCGAAAGGGATTTACATTTTTATAATAACCGATAAGGTTTACTTTGATTTCATCATCAATAATGACAAGGAATTCAGTATGGAATGTGATAAATCAAATCCGCTGAAAACCATGTCGGTCAAGGGTTCTCAGGAAAACACCCTCTTCTATGACTACCTGAAATTCAACAAGCAGGAATTCGATATAGTTCAGAAAATCCAGAAAGAGCTGGACAAGCACTCAAAGAATCCCGACTCTGCAAAGATGCTGAGCGACAGTATCGGCCTGATGAACAACGTCATCATACAGTACAAACTTAATATTGTAAAAAAATATCCTGATTCCTTTCTTGCCTTTATGATCAATATCATGAAGGAGCCCGAAGTTCCCGAAGCCCCTCTTTTACAGAACGGACGAAAGGATTCAACTTTTGCATACCGATACTACAGGGCCCATTTCTGGGATGATGTCGATTTTGCAGATGACCGTGATCTGCGTACCCCGGTGTTCCACACCAAACTCGTCAAATACTTCGACAAAGTCCTTCCGCAGTCACCGGATACAATAATAAGAGAGTCGGATTATTTCATCGAGAAAGCAAGGATCAATCCCGAAATGTTCAAATATTTGGTATGGTTTGTCACGCGCCAGTATGAGAATTCGGAGATCATGGGTTTCGACAAGATCTTCGTTCATGTTGTCAACACCTATTATATAACGAATCAGACCCCCTGGGTAAACGAGACGGTGAAGAAGGAGATCATTAAAAAGTCATCTAAAATGGAGGCCCTTCTCATCGGGAAAAGACCGCCCAACATGATCATGCAGGACACAAGCCTGAATCTTGTTTCGATGTATAATGTGAACGCAAAAACCCTGATAATCCTGTTCTGGGATCCTGAATGCGGGCATTGCGAGCAGGAAGTTCCGAAACTTAAAGCCCTTTACGATAAGGACAAGGGAAAATACGGACTTGAGATTTTTTCCGTTTGTTCCGATTCCTCGATGGTGAAAATGAAAAACTACATCCGTAAAAAGAACATGAGCTGGATCAATGTAAACGGGCCCAGGACCCTGACCGGAGAATACCACGGACAATATGATATTACCTCAACCCCTGTTATTTATATACTTAACGAGCAAAAGGAGATCATTGCCAAGAGGTTGTCGGTAGATCAGATTGATAAGTTCCTCGAGAATTATTACAAGAGCCGGTTACGGAAGTAAAAAAAAGAGGCTGTTCACATTTGACAGCCTCTTTTTTGTTATGGTTTACGGAACAATCTATTTGTTCACAGTGTCAACAATAGCTTTGAACGCATCAGGGTGGTTCATCGCCAGGTCGGCCAGGGTTTTACGGTTCAGGGTGATATTGTTTTCGGCAATTTTACCCATGAAAACCGAGTAAGATAACCCGAACTGACGAACACCTGCATTGATACGGGTGATCCAGAGTCCCCTGAAATTCCTTTTCTTGGTACGGCGGTCACGATAAGCATACACGAGGCCTTTTTCGACCGAGTTCTTAGCTACGGTCAAAACATTTTTCCTTCTTCCGAATTGCCCCTTGGCTTGTTTCAGGACTTTTTTCCTTCTGGCCCTGGAGGCAACGGCATTTACTGATCTTGGCATTGTTTTACATTTTTTTGCATCAGCGCCCTGTTAATTCAGGATCTTAAAGCTGTGTGCAAGTTAGACATGAATTAACTCTGAAGCATTTCCCTTACATTAGCTGCATCTGACTTGTCAACGAGGGTCGAGTAAGTTAGATTACGCTTCCTCTTTTTTGACTTTTTGGTCAGGATGTGGCTTTTGAAAGCATGCTTCCTCTTGATTTTTCCGGTGCCGGTAAGAGTGAACCGTTTTTTTGCTCCGGATTTTGATTTCATTTTTGGCATGACATTTATCTATTTACGAGTTACGAATTACGAATTACGAATTTGGTTGTTGGTTGTTGGTTGTTGGTTGTTGATTCCATTGCCAACAACCAAGAGCCAATAACCATGAGCCTTATTTTTTTGGTGCAATTATCATTATCATTCTTTTCCCTTCAAGCCGGGGCATTTGTTCAATTTTCCCGTAGTCGACGACCGACTGGGCAAATTTCAGGAGGATCAGTTCGCCCTGTTCTTTGTAGATGATCGATCTTCCTTTAAAAAACACATCCACCTTAACTTTTGCGCCCTCTTTGAGAAACTTGATGGCATGATTCAGTTTGAAGTTAAAGTCATGTTCATCGGTATTCGGCCCCAGGCGAATCTCTTTAATGATGATCTTTGCCGTTTTGGCCTTGATTTCCTTTTGTTTCTTCTTTAGTTCATAAAGGAATTTCTTGTAATCCACAACTTTACAAACCGGCGGATTGGCTGTTGGTGAAATCTCTACCAGGTCCAGGCCAATACCTTCCGCAATATTAAGAGCTTCCCGGAGATTGTAAATGCCCGGTGTAACGTTCTCTCCTACCACACGAACAACAGGTGATTTGATGTTCTGGTTGATGTTGTGGAGATCTTCCTTCTTTTGCGGCCTTACAAACCGCCTCGGATGCTGATAAGGTGTTGCTATATATCCTCCGCTTTTTAGGGGTTAGGGGTTGGGGATTAGGGTCAAATTAATTAACTCAGATCTCCTAATTCCTTACTTACCTCTGCTTTTATATAATTTATAAATTCTTCAACTTTCTGCGGACCAAGGTCTCCCTGTCCGTGCCTGCGAACCGATACACTGCCTTCGCTTTCCTCCCTCTCACCAACTACCAGCATAAACGGTACTTTGGAGAGTTCGGCATCACGTATCTTCTTGCCGGCCTTTTCATTACGGTCGTCAATCCGGCTGCGAATTTCGGAATTATTCAGCAAATTCAAAACTTTTTTTGCATAATCAACGTATTTCTCGCTGATAGGCAGTATGATAGCCTGGTCAGGAGTAAGCCAGAGAGGGAAATTCCCGGCTGTATGTTCAAGTAAAACAGCAACAAAGCGTTCCATGGAACCGAAAGGTGCGCGATGGATCATTACCGGGCGGTGCTTCTGGTTGTCGGCACCGATATACTCCAGTTCAAAACGTTCCGGCAGGTTATAATCGACCTGTATTGTGCCAAGCTGCCATTTACGACCCAGGGCATCCTTCACCATGAAATCCATCTTGGGGCCATAGAAAGCAGCTTCACCGGGAACGATCACTGTATTCAGGTTACGCTCGGCAGCCACTTCAAGAATGGCATTCTCGGCTTTTTCCCAATTTTCATCCGACCCAATATATTTTTCTTTGTTATTCTTGTCACGAAGCGAAATCTGTACAATGAACTCTTTAAAATCAAGAGCCCTGAAGATGAGCATGACAATATCCATTACACCCTTGAATTCATCTTTCACCTGCTCAGGAGTACAGAAAATATGTGCGTCATCCTGGGTAAAGCCCCGAACGCGGGTCAATCCGTGAAGCTCTCCGCTCTGTTCGTAACGGTAAACCGTTCCGAATTCGGAAAGCCTGACTGGCAGGTCACGATACGAATGAGGTTTGGAATTATATATTTCGCAATGGTGCGGACAATTCATTGGTTTCAGGAAAAATTCCTCACCCGGTACAGGTGTGGTAATCGGCCTGAAGGAACTTTCGCCATATTTCTGGTAATGTCCGGATGTCTTATAGAGTTCTACATTTCCGATATGCGGACAAATAACCGGTTCGTACCCGGCTTTTTTCTGTACTTTTTTGAGGAACATCTCCAGCCGTTCGCGGAGTTGAGCTCCCCTGGGCAGCCAGAGCGGAAGCCCGAGACCAACCTTCTGGGAAAAAGTGAACAATTCAAGTTCCTTGCCAAGTTTGCGGTGGTCACGTTTTTTAGCTTCTTCCAGCAGGACCAGGTATTCTTCCAGGTCTTTTTGCTTAGGGAAGGTAATGCCATAAACCCTGGTAAGCTGTTTACGGGTTTCATCGCCCCGCCAGTAGGCTCCGGCAATGTTCAGCAGCTTTACCGCTTTAATCAGACTTGTATCCGGCAGATGAGGCCCACGGCAAAGATCAGTAAAACGGCCTGATTCATAAAAAGTGATCTCACCGTCGGAAAGGTCATTAATAAGTTCAAGCTTGTATTCATCACCTTTGGCTGTGAAATATGCAATCGCGTCGGCTTTGGAAACCTCTTTCCTTTTGAATTGCTGTTTTTCCTTTACCAGTTCAATGAATTTTGCTTCAATTTTCGGGAAATCTTCGGATGAAATGGACCGGTCACCAAAATCGATGTCGTAGTAAAATCCGTTTTCTATATCCGGACCGATCCCGAATTTTGCACCGGGATAAAGGATTTCGATAGCTTCGGCCATCAGGTGAGCCGAAGAATGCCACATCGTGGCTTTGCCTTCAGTATCGTTCCAGGTGAGGAGTTTGAGGGTTGAATCGGCATTGATCGGCCTGGTGGCATCAACTACCTGTGAATTAACACTTGCAGCAAGCACATTACGTGCAAGGCCTTCGCTTATGCTTTTCGCAACTTCCAGCCCGGTGACACCGCTAGGGTATTCTCTTATGGAACCGTCTGGCAAAGTAATATTGATCATTACTGTACCTCTCTCAAATTAGGGGTGCAAAATTACAAATAATAATGGAAACTGCAAAGTATCATAGCAACATATATGATTATCCTTTTGAAATGCTCTATTTTTACATCATAATCAACCGGCAATTTGACAGAAGAACATTACGATCTTGTCGTCCTTGGCGGCGGTCCTGCAGGAGCGTCCTGCGCTCTTTCACTTAGGGATTCCGGACTGCGGATAGCTATAATCGAAAAGCAGAAGGTCCCGGGGGATAAAGTCTGCGGAGATGCGATACCAGGGGAGGCTATTAAAATATTAAAAAGCGTAATACCGGACTTTGACAGGGAATTCGGGAAAGTCATTCAGAAACTCAGAACAAGGGGATCGGTTTTCCATTATAATGACAGGGCATTGCGCCAGCATTGGGAAAATGAGGCATACACATGCCGGCGGTTGTATTTTGACGACTTTCTGTTAACTCTCGCTTCAAAATTGCCCCTGACAAAAGTATACCAGGGAAAGGAAATAGGAGAAATCGTGAGGATACCCGGGGGTTTTCGTTTGCTGCCAAAAGATGGAAGCCAAGGGATCAGTTGCAAAATGCTTGTTGGTGCAGATGGCATCAATGGACTCTCATCAAGAGTCCTGGGAGAGAATAAAATCAGCCGAAGGCATCATGTGTCAGCTGCAAGGGCTTACTTTACAGGAGTTTCAGGTGTCAGTGAAGACCTGACAGAGTTTTATGCCGGAAGGCAGTACGGTTCGGGGTATTTCTGGATTTTTCCCATTTACGGCAAACTTGTAAATGCCGGGTTTGGCATGTTAACCGAGAACATACTATCCGCAAACATCAATTTTGAAGATGCTTTTTACGATATAATAAGGAAAAAGGGATTGATCAGTGAAAAGTTCAGAAAAGCTGAACAATGCAGCACTTTGGAATATGCTGGGATTCCGCTTGGTTCGTTATGCCCTGTCAGGTCAGGCGAACGATTCGTACTTACAGGTGATTCAGCTTCATTAGCCGACCCTTTGAGCGGTGCCGGAATCGGAAATGCTGTTATAAGCGGAAATGTGGCAGCCAGGCAGGTGTTAAGATGTTTCAGTTCAGGCGATTTCAGCAGCAGCGCAATGAAATCCTATGACCACGAAATACATAGCAAACCCGGAAAAGAACTTAGAAGAAACACTTTGATAAGTAGAGCTTTCAGTCGGTTCCCGATACTTCCCGGGCTTGTTTTTAGGTTCGGTAAAAAGGCCGCAGAAAATGATTCGGAACAATAAACTATTTTGCAGTGACCCTGAATTCGGTACGCCGGTTGTTAGCCCTGCCTTGTTCGGTATCGTTTGAATCTACTGGCTTCGTTTGTCCATACCCTTTGTAGGTGAGCCTGGAGGCGGCAATCCCATTGGCAATAAGGTACTCATATACGGCCTTGGCCCTGTTTCCGGAAAGCTCCAGGTTATGGGCAGGGGTTCCCATAATATCAGTATGACCGCTGAGTTCAACCTTCAATGTGGCATTTGCTTTCATCAGATCCCTCAGTTTATTAAGTTCTGCAACCGATTCAGGTTTCAGGGAGTATTTATCGGTATCAAAGAAAATATTCCTGAGAATTACAGTTTCATCCACTTTGATGGGTTTAAGGCCTATGTTTTTGATGAATGGCTTGTCAATGCTATGAAGGCCCTTAAGGGAAAAATTGTCGGAATAAAACAGGTAACCATCCCTTGAAACATTCAGGGCATAGTCTTTATCGGAGGGAAGTACAAGCAGGAATTCCCCGTTCACCGGGTCTGAAACCGACCGGGCCACGGTTTTTCCATCCCCGAGGTTGGTGAGTTCAAATTTCGCCTGTAGTTTCTTTCCCGATTCATTGTCAAACACAATACCTTTGAAATATGTCGAAGGGATAGGCCTTGCTGCCTCATAAAGCGGGAATGACCAGATATCCTGCCTGCCATTTCCACCGAATTTATCTGATGATATGAAAGCTTTGTCGCCTTTTGCATTCACAATCAATACGATCTCATCGGAGTTGGTATTGATGGGGAAACCCAGGTTCACAGCCCTGCTCCAGGTGCTGTCGGGCTTTCGCCGGCAATAGAACAAGTCGTACCCTCCCAATCCCGGGTGCCCTTTGGAAGAAAAATAGAGCGTTTGTCCGTCACCATGAATGAAAGGCGCCATTTCCTCATATTGACTGTTTACCGAATCGCCCAGGTTAACTGGTTCAGTCCAGCTCCCGTCTGCTCCCAACTCAGTCTTCCAGATATCTGAACTCCCCTTCCCTCCTGGTCTTTTGCTGGCATAATACAGGGTCTTCCCATCCGAGGAAAAGCAAGGTTGGGAATCCCATGTGGAAGAATTGACCACCGGTCCCAGATTCTCAGGTTCAGTCCATGCATCACCTATCCTTTTCGACCAGTAAATGTCACAGCTTCCATAACCATCAGGACGTTCGCAGCCGGCGAAAAACAGATAGCGCCCGTCGGGCGAAATATTCAGGGCGCCTTCATTGCCACTGGTATTGATGGGAGACCCCATATTTCTTGCCTTAAACCAGCCAAGTGAATCTTTTTTGCGTGCCAAGTAAAAGTCTTCCTCATATCCTTTCAATTCTTCATTCTTTTCGCTTCGCGGGATTTTGCGTGTAAAATAGAGCCATTCTTCATCGGTGGTGATCGTATTGATATACTCGTCGTAGCGGGTGTTTATGCTGTCGCCAAGGTTGACCGGGTTGAACGGAACCGGATGCTCCGAGGCAACCACTCCGAACCTGGCATTTGCAAGCTGGGCGAGCGATTTCTTACGCTTGATATCCGGAACATTTTTCCCTTCAAGGTAATGTGTAAAATCAGTTTCTGCCTCCTTATATCGGCCAAGGTAAAGTTCCAGTCCGCCTATAATAAAGTATAGGTTATTCGAAAACTCAGGGTTTATAGCCAGCACCTTTTTATATGATGCGATTGCTTCGGCCGGTTTTTTCAGGTCTGAAAAAAGGTCACCTTTCAGGATGAGGGCTTCGGGGAACAAAGAATCTGCTTCAA
>SESF01012925.1_pt1 | contig 45519 bp, 41 predicted proteins | sample 3171521 | NCBI WGS metagenome assembly SESF01 (sample SAMN10866945, study PRJNA518727) | freshwater metagenome | biome: subpolar coniferous forest; feature: holomictic lake; material: water; isolation source: holomictic Lake 227, 6 m and 8 m depth | place: Canada: near Kenora, Ontario | collected...
AATCCGCTGTGATTAGATTTTCTACGATTAGGTGTTCATTTAAGCAAACAAGATTTGCGGGATAACCTACCTGAATCTTTCCCATTGTGTTACTTCTTTCTATTGCTTTTGCGGGATAAGTACTTACCATCCGAAGGGCTTCATCTAGAGGAATAGCTACTTTGTTCACTAAGTTTTTTACAGATTGGATTAGGGTCAGCGCTGATCCGCTTAAGATTCCATTGGATTCATATTTGTCTCCCTCTAAGTGATGGGGGTATGGACCAATAGTAGTTTCAGCAACGGCATCTGTTATCACAAATAAGCGGTTGCCCAATTGTTTTTTTGCGATTTTTATGGCTTCAAAATCTACATGGTACCCATCAGGAACCACACTGCTCATGACTGTGGGATGATTAAATACAGCACCTACAAATCCTGGTGAGCGGTGTTGCAAGGGACTCATCGCATTATACAAATGAGTTACAGTATTGATACCATTATTAAAAGCAGTTGTTGCTTCTTCGAATGTTGCGTTACTATGTCCCGCCGATACAATTATTCCCTCTGCTTGAATGAATTGAATAATTTCTGGGCTACATACTTCTGGTGCTAATGTGATTATTTTGATCACATCCTTTCCATATGCCAATAATTCTTTCACTTCTTCTAGAGATGGTGGATGAATAAATTTTTCGAGATGTGCTCCTTTTTTGGAAGCATTGATCCAGGGACCTTCCACGTGTAAACCCAAACAACCTTTTCCACCTTGTTCCCAATAGGCTCTTACCGCATCAATGCAGGAATAAAAAACCGCATTACTATTCGTAGCTACCGTTACAACAAAATGTGAAGCACCTCCTTTGCTGCAATATTCATACAATCGAAAGAGGGAATCGGCGCTAGGGTATACGGCTAGTAATTTTTCATGGGCACCATATATTTGAATATCCACAAATGCAGGAGCAATGATATCATAGATGGGCCCAGCTTGTGGAGGCATTTGGTCAATCGGCAGTATTGCAACAATACTACCATTTTCAACTACCACTGCGTGATTGATTAAACAATCGCTACCCGTATATAATTGCTTGGCGAGGTAAGTTTTCTTAATCATTTTGTTGGTCTTCTATAATATGAAAATTGTCAGCGTCTTTCCAAAACGGAAATTTATTGCGAACCTCCATCAGTGGTTCTTTTGTAAGTTCAAAACTATACACAAGTTCTTCATGTTCCTTGTTAAAAACAATATTTCCCAATGGATCAATGAGCATGCTATCGCCACTATGATTAATTTGGTTTCCATCCGCCCCTACCCGGTTCACTCCAATTACATAACACTGGTTTTCTATTGCCCTTGCTGTAAGTAAGGTTTTCCATGCATGGTTTCTTCGCTCTGGCCAGTTGGCAACATAAATGAGTAAGTCGTATTCTGGTGACTCTTTGCTTTGCTGACGGGCCCAAACGGGGAAGCGTAGGTCATAACAGATTTGTAAATTAACTTTCCAACCATTCACACTAGTGACCAACCGCTTATTGCCAGCAGTATAAAATTGATCCTCTCCTGCAAATGCAAATAAATGTCGCTTATCATAAAAACCAAAGCTTCCATTGGGTAACATCCAGATGAGTCGATTATAATAATTACCATCCTCCTCAATTATCAGACTCCCTGTTAAGATAATTTTTTTCACAGCAGCAATCCGTTTCATCCAAGCAATCGTTTCTCCATCCATTTTTTCAGCATACAAGGAGGGTTTCATGCTAAAGCCAGTGGAAAACATTTCTGGAAGAATTACCAGATTGGTATGCTCGGTAATGCCCAAGATTTTATCTTCCAGCATAGAAAGATTGCGTTGTTTGTCTTCCCAGAAAAGAGCAGTTTGAATAAGGCTTACAGATAGAGTATGCATAAATAAAGATATATCGTGACTATAATATTACTCTTTTTCTTTTGATCTTATTTGGGCAATGGCCTCCTGAATTAAATTGGCTTCATATCCTTTTTGTAAAAGATAATTCGTTGTCTTTACCATTCTATTCATCCATTGCTCTGTTTTGACGGACTTCCATTTAACAGAAGCTAGCTGCAGCAAACATTTTCGATAGGCTATTTCATCAATAACCTGTAAGCCCTTTCGAATATTATAGGAACTTACTTTTTTTTGTTGCAATGCTGCATTGATTTTGATCCGTCCCCATTTTTTTGAACGAAAATGACCCCCTGCAAAAAGTAAGGCAAACCTTTCTTCATTTAGATACGCTTCTTCTATCAGGGTAGATAGAATGGTCTCCACATCTATCTTAAACAATCCAAATGAATAGAGCTTGTCCTTTGTGTCAGAATGACACCTTTCCTGGTAAGCACAATACTGTTTAATTTTTTGTAATGCCTGCTCTTTTGTGTAATGTTTATTCAAAACAAATTCTTTGAAAAAGGAAAATAAGAATATTATATTTGTAGAAGGCCCACTTGATTAACTGTACGAAGGTAATAATAACCTATTTTTTATGAGTACATTAAAACAGAACGTTTGTTTAATTGATGACGATAAGGTTTATCAGTTTACTGCTAAAATGATTTTAGAAGCTACTGGTCTAACTAGTAGTATCAAAACCTTTTTTAATGGGAAGGAAGCAATTGATTTTCTAAGTAATCCCGAAAATCATCAAGAAGGCACTTTACCCGATATCATCTTTTTAGATATCAATATGCCGATTATGAATGGGTGGACTTTTTTGGAAACATACGATGAAATCAAACAAAGTTTGCCTAGAAACATTGTTATTTATGTGGTGAGCTCTTCGGTGGACGAGAGTGATATCCAGAGGTCCCGAAGTTTTGCTAGTGTTACCGACTATGTTATTAAGCCCATCAATCGAGAAAAATACCGCCAGCTACTTTCTGTCTTAGGTTAAGAATGATGGTTTTCAATCCACAACTCATTAACATTAATTGATTTCTTCTACGAAAGGGGCATTTCTGTGGAGGGAATATTAACATTTTACAGTAGGTTTGTTGGAACATAAATTTGCAGAATGAAATTCATTGTTTCTTCCTCCTCTTTGTTAAAACACCTGCAGCAAATTAGCGGTGTGATTAATGCTAATACAGTATTGCCGATATTGGAGGACTTCCTTTTTGAAATTGAAGACAAAAAATTAAGTGTAGTTGCTACCGACCTCGAAACGGTGATGCGTGTTCAGATGGACGTTGAAAGCAAAGTGAATGGTAAAGTGTGTATTCCAGCCAAAATCCTCTTGGATACTTTGAAGAATATAGCAGAGCAACCTTTAACTTTCAATATCGACAAAAACTTCTCTGTTGAGATCACTAGCGATAACGGTAAGTACAAAGTGATGGGCGAAAATCCAGACAACTTCCCGAAAGAGCCTTCGGCTGACGATACTACCGGATTTAATATGAGCAGTGGTGCTTTATTAACCGCTATCAATAAAACCCTTTTTGCGGTTAGCGGAGATGATTTGCGTCCTGCAATGACAGGTGTATATTTTGAGTTGACCAAAGATTATGTGCAGTTTGTAGCTACAGATGCGCATCGTTTGGTAAGATATAAACGTACAGACACCAAGGCTTCAAAAGTAGATTCTTTCATTGTGCCTAAAAAGCCTTTGAATTTATTGAAGAATGCTTTACCCGATAATGAAGATGAACTAACCATCAGTTATAATAGCAATCACTTATTTGTTCAGCACGGATCTACTCAAATGATCTGTCGCTTGATCGATGCACGTTTTCCTGATTATAAAGTAGTAATTCCGGCCGACAATCCTTATAAATTAATTGTAAGCAAGTCTGATTTTCAGGGTGCTTTACGTCGAGTAAATGTGTTCTCTAATAAAAGTACCAATCAGGTTGCTTTAAATATTAGTGGTAGCGAATTACAACTAGCTGCACAGGATATCGACTTTAGTTTTGAAGGTAATGAACGTATGAATTGTTCTTATGATGGTGAAGACCTTCAAATTGCATTCAATGCTAAATTCCTGATCGAAATGCTGAATGCAGCAGATACAGATGATGTGAAGATGGAATTGTCAACCCCAACTAAAGCTGGTTTAATTAAACCAACTGAACAGGCTGAAGGCGAAGACTTGCTGATGCTTGTGATGCCTTTGATGTTGAATAACTAGAATAACTTCTAATATTAAGTAAGCCGTCCCGAGAAATCAGGACGGCTTTTTTTGTAAAATGATCAATAGCGGAATCTAATATGTTTGTATATTGAATGAAAATTGCTTGCCCCCATGATAGAATCTATTGTAAATTATTTTGAACATATTCCTAGCCTTCATCGTGCATTGATTTTAGCCGGAGGGATTAGTTTTTTCTGGATCATAGAAACCTTTATTCCGCTTTTTGGATTCAAATACAATAAGTGGAAACATGCATCTCTCAATATTTTTTTCACGCTCACTACTATCATCATCAATTTCGCATTTGCATTATTAATTGTAAAGGCAAGTGATTGGGCGGTTGGCCATCATTTTGGATTAATGCAATTAGTATCAATGCCGCTCTGGGTATTTATGATTGTCGGATTATTATTAATGGATTTGATTGGAGCCTACCTGATTCATTTGATTGAACATAAAGTAAAGTGGATGTGGAAATTCCATATGGTGCACCATGCCGATACGCATGTTGATACAACCACTGCAAATAGGCATCATCCTGGTGAAAGCGTTTTTCGTGCGGTTTTTGCGATGATTGCCGTGTTAATTTGTGGTGCCCCGATGTGGTTATTGATGATGTACCAAAGTTTAAGTGCGGTATTATCTCAATTCAATCATGCCAATATGAGATTGCCTTTATGGTTGGATAATGCCATTGGTTGGGTAATTGTTTCCCCTGATATGCATAAAGTTCATCATCATATTGTTAGGCCTCAAACAGACAGTAATTATGGAAATATCTTTTCTATTTGGGATCGGATTTTCGGGACCTATAATTATACGCCGATTGATACGATCGTATACGGATTGGATGTTTTAGATAATAGCAGGGATGAGAATCTCGCCTTTCAATTGAAAATTCCATTTGATACCAGCGTGAAAACGGATTATTAATCGATTCAACGCATCTTTGCATAAATAGTTTTTATGAAGATCGCCGCATTTATCCCAGCGCGTTATGCTGCTTCCCGTTTTCCAGCAAAACTCATGCAGGAATTGGGAGATAAAACTGTTATTAGACATACTTATGAAAATACAGTTGCAACTGGTTTGTTCGATGATGTGTACGTAGTTACTGATAGCGATATTATTTTTAATGAGATCAGTGCTCACGGCGGTAAAGCTATCATGAGTATCAAAACGCATGAAAGCGGAAGCGATCGCATTGCAGAAGCTGCAGCAAATATGGATATTGATATTATCGTAAATGTACAAGGTGATGAGCCTTTTGTTCAGCGAGAACCATTAGAAAAATTATTAGCAAGTTTTACAGGAATTGATGGTGCGTCTGTAAAAGTGGCTTCATTGATGCAAGTATTGAAAGACAGTACATTAATTGAAGACCCTAACTATGTAAAGGTTGCAGTGGATCGTAATATGAATTCATTGTTCTTTTCAAGGAGTGTAATTCCTTATCCTAGAAACACAGAACTAGCAACTACTTATTACGAACATATTGGTGTGTATGCATTCAGAAAAGAATCTCTCATGCAGTTTACTAATTGGCCAGTGACGCCTTTGGAAGCGGCTGAAAAAATTGAGTGTCTTCGCTATCTTGAATATGGTATTCCATTGCGTATGGTAGTTACTACTTATATGGGAGTGGAGATTGATACACCAGCCGATTTGATCAAAGCCGCGAAGCTTTTAAAATAGTCGACCCACAATTAATAACAGCAATCGTTTGAAATTTTTAGAGTGAAGCTTTATGCAAGGCTTTTACTATCTTTCTGCATCAAAACAACGATTGCATATGAATCAGAACAAGCTTCTCCGCTGGTCAATTGTAGTAGCACTTGCCGGTTTTATTTTTGGATTTGATACAGTAGTAATTTCCGGTGCCAATCAACCAATCAAAGAACTTTGGCATACTTCTCCCCTTTTTCATGGATTCTTTATTATGTCAATGGCCTTATGGGGAACCGTAATCGGTGCATTATTCGGAGGAATTCCTACAGAAAAATATGGCAGAAAAAAAGTATTGCTTTGGGTAGGTATTCTATTCGCCGTATCAGCTTTTGGTTCTGCATTTGCAAACGATCCCTATGTGTTTTCATTCTTTAGATTTATGGGTGGATTAGGCATTGGCGTATCCTCTGTGGTAGCCCCCATTTATATTTCAGAAATCTCAACCCCTAAAACTAGAGGAACACTTGGAGCATTGTATCAATTCAATATTGTATTTGGAATTTTGATCGCCTTTTTATCGAATTATTTTTTACAGGGATTTGGTGGAGCGAACGACTGGCGTTGGATGCTGGGTGTATTAGCCATTCCTTCTATCCTATATACATCATTGGTGTTTGGAATTTCAGAAAGTCCGAGGTGGCTAATCTCTAAAAAAAATGATCAGGAAGCCGCAAAAAAAATCATGTTACAAATTGGTGTGGAGGATGTAGATGCTGAAGTAGCGAATATCATTCAAAGTAATCAGCACGATGCAACGGCTGGAAATGCTTCTGAATTTTTTAATGCGAAGCATAAGAAAATAATTTTCTTAGCTTTTCTGATCGCATTTTTTAATCAGGTTTCAGGAATCAATTTCATTTTATATTATGCACCGGAAATTTTGGAGAAAGCGGGACTAGCAGCTAAAGAATCTTTATTCAATTCAATTGCCATTGGAGGTACCAATTTGATCTTCACTTTTGTGGGATTGTATTTGATTGATAAGCTTGGAAGAAAAACATTGTTATTGATCGGTTCATTTGGATATATCCTAAGTTTATCGTTGGTTTCCTATGCTTTCTATGCGCATACAGGTCCCTTGTTTTTAATGTCATTCTTATTATTATTTATTGCATCTCATGCAGTTGGCCAGGGTGCAGTGATCTGGGTATTTATATCAGAAATATTTCCGAATAAGATCCGCTCTGCGGGTCAGTCCTTCGGTGCCAGTATCCACTGGGTTTTTGCTGCCATCATTACTTTGGTAACCCCGTTTTTTTTAGATAAGGACAATGGAATTTTTAAAGATAATCCATGGCCCATTTTTGCATTTTTTGCAGGGATGATGGTTTTACAATTGATCTGGGTAGTAACAAGTATGCCGGAAACAAAAAACATTTCCCTAGAAGAATTAGAAAAGAAACTGATCAAATAAATCTTTGTATATGCGCAAGTATGTTTTAATCATAAGTCTATTTTTTATTGGAAAAATTGCAGCGCAAAATCAAATATTATATAAAGAAAATTACCGCCCACAGTTTCATTTTAGTCCCTCTAAAAATTGGATGAACGATCCGAATGGATTGGTGTACAAGAATGGAACGTATCATTTATTTTTTCAGCACAATCCATTTGGGAATGTGTGGGGACATATGAGTTGGGGGCATGCAACAAGTAAGGACCTGGTTCATTGGAAAGAATTACCTGTTGCAATTGCAGAAGAAAAGGGAACCATGATCTTTTCGGGTTCGGCGGTTTTGGATAAAAATAATACGGCAGGTTTTGCAAATAGCAAGACCGATCAAACCCTCGTTGCAATTTATACAGGACATACCGATACTTTACAAACGCAGGATCTTGCTTATAGTAATGATGATGGTTTGACCTGGAAAAAATATGCAGGCAATCCGGTTTTGAATTTGCATAAAAAAGATTTTCGTGATCCGAATGTGTTTTGGTATGACGCAAAGAAAGAATGGATCATGGCAGTTTCACAACCCAATGAACACCAGATTTCTTTTTATGCTTCTAATAATTTGAAACAATGGAATCATTTGAGCGATTTTGGTCCCAAGGGAGATACCAGCGGTGTATGGGAATGTCCAGATTTAATGCAAGTTCCGATTGAGGGAGAGAAAGGAAAATATAAATGGGTCTTATTCACTTCACAGAATAGCACCATGCAATATTTTGTAGGAGAGTTTGATGGCACACAATTTTTAGAGGATCATCCAAGTACCACCATTCACAAACAGGATCATGGTACAGATTATTATGCGGCAGTTGCTTATCACAATACAATCGACAAACAACCCATCAGTATTGGTTGGGTAAATAATTGGGAGTATGCGAATACGATTCCCACCAAGCCTTGGAAAAGTGCGATGTCTTTGCCGCGAAAATTGTCAGTGAAAAAGCAAGGAGATGATTGGGTGTTGGTGCAACAACCAGTTTCTAATGTAGAATCATTGCGGGCAGTTGTGCAGAAAACTAAAAATTCGCGCGTAGAGAAATTGCAAGACCTGCCTTTCTTTGGAACTAGTTATGAGCTTTCTTTGAGCCTGCAACCTTTAGAAAAGGCAGTTGCTGGTATACGCGTTGCGGTAGGGGCTGATCGATATTTTGAAATTAGTTATGATGCCAAGAATGAGCAATTAAGAATTGATCGTTCGCATACAGTTAAGGGGTTCAATGCCAAATATGGAGCAATTGCAAAATCAAGCACTGGCATGAAACTGAAAAATGGACAAATCGATTTACGCATTTATGTTGATGCCAGTATTGTAGAAATATACAGTGCTGATGGAACAGTTGTTTTTACATCACAAATTTTCCCAGAAAAAACGGATACGGGTATTCAATTATTTAGTGAGGGAGGAACAGCATCCTTCAAGGATATTCAGTTTTGGCAAATGAAATCGATTCGTTAAAGAATTGGGCATGCTTTATGGTTTTATGGAAGTTGTATCTTTGCCCTATCTATTAAGTTTAAACAGAATGCTATGGCAAGTTTCCGGAATTTTAAAATGGTTAGTTATGTGGTGTATGGACGTGGTAGTTTTAATCAGTTAGATGAAATTTTAGCACCACAACGTAAGGGTGAGGCCCCTATGATTTTTCTGGTAGATCATTTTTTTGAGGGAAAACCTTTAGCCAGCCGGGTACCATTAAGAGGGAAAGACAAGATTGTTTTTGTGGACGTTACCTATGAACCCAAAACCACACAGGTAGATAAATTAGCACAAGACCTAAAAAATGAATTTGGAACAATTAGTGGTGTAATCGGAATTGGTGGCGGATCTGCAATGGATCTGGCGAAAGCTGTTTCATTAATGATAACAAACCCTGGATCATCTGCTGATTATCAGGGATGGGACTTAGTAAAACAAGCTGGTGTTTATAAAGTTGGGATTCCAACCTTGAGTGGTACAGGGGCGGAAGTGAGTAGAACTACCGTTTTAACTGGACCAGTTAGAAAGTTGGGAATGAATTCTGATTTTACACCTTTCGATCAGATTGTGTTGGATCCTGAATTAACAAAAGATGCGCCGATCAATCAACGTTTCTATACTGGAATGGATTGTTATATTCACTGTATTGAAAGTTTAGAAGGAACTTTTTTAAATGAGTTTAGTAAGAGCTACGGAGAAAAAGCCTTGCAATTGTGTCAGAAGATCTATGTAGAGAAAGATCATTGGGATGAAGAGAGTGATGATCAATTGATGATGGCTTCTTATGCAGGGGGAATGAGTATTGCTTATTCTCAAGTAGGTGTTGCACATGCAGTGAGTTATGGTCTGAGCTATTTATTGGGAACCAAGCATGGCATTGGAAACTGTATAGTAATGAATCATCTGGAAGAATTCTATCCTGCAGGAGTGAAAGAGTTCAAGTGGATGGTGGAGAAAAATAATATCGAGATTCCTGTAGGTATCTGTAAGGGTTTATCGGAAGAAGACTTTGACAAAATGATCAATGTATCCATGGGTATGAAACCCTTGTGGGAGAATGCGTTGGGCAAGGATTGGGAAAAGATCATGACTCGCGAAAAACTACGCGAGCTCTACAACAAATTATAATGATTAATCAAACATTGCTTTGAGAAATTCAGAGAAGTGTTGATTCTGTACATAAAACTGCACGCCATGTTCCCTTTGTTTGAAGGGCGACTTGCGCTGCAGTTTCTTGTTATTCAGACTATCGTTCTTGATGTATAAAGAAAAGTCAACCGGTACTACTTTAATTTTTGGGTTGATTTCGTTGATAGCGATAATGGTTTTGTTCACTTCATTTTTTGCATTGGCTCCTAGTGCTGTTGATCCAAAATTAGATGCAAACAAGCCCCCTTTTGTGACAGCATAGTCAAAATGGTTATACCCGATCACAACTCTAGTAATGGTTGGAATTGTATTTTCGGGAATAGTATAATCAATATGATCGAACACTTTAATACCGGGAATAGCAGGCGCCAACATAGCAATACGAATATCTTTTTGTTTAGGAGTAGGAATATTTTCTGCATGATATTCTTGCTCTAGTTCTTCCTGAAACTTCTTAGGCCATTTACCCGGATTAAATAATGCGTGTGTAGCAACACTTGCTCCAAGACTATGCGTGAGTAGGGTTAACCGAATATTTGGATTTATCTTATTTAGAATATTCCGCAGGCCTAGTCCAACTTTAGCCGAATTACTTTGTGCATAGCCCCATATATTACTAAATAGGGGATTATCTCCAAGAGCGGTTAACCCGTCCCAATACACTTCAATAAATACGGGAGTATAATGTAAATATTTTTCAATATTTTTTCTAAGTGAATAATATGCTGCGTCGGGTATAGGATCGTTGAAACCATGGATCAATACAATCAAGTCCTTGGAATTTTTTTCTTTGATTTTTTGTTCTATTTCCGAAATGATGTTTTTTCGAACGGCTTCTTGTAATCGAAGAAACAGTCGAATGCTATCTACACCCGTGAGATTAAATTGTTGCCGCATTGCTTCTCGAGAAATGCTATCGTATTTGGTAAGTGCTGTTTCAAGGGTAGCATATTCTGGATTCCTATATCTAGAAAGAGATTTTTTATGAAGGTGTTCTAAATAAAAATAATGCGGATTGATGCGCACATCAGGTGGATATAATTTTCCCTCACGGTCAAAATATAATTTTACCACGCCAGCCTCTTCTTTCCGAGGAACCATTAGCACTTGACGTGTTTTTACAGCACAAGAACCAAGAAAGACAAGGAAAAGAATAGGTATGAGGCGCATAAGCGTATAAAAAATGAGAAATAAATATAACTATTTTATTTTCTTAATTTTGATACAAACCATTTTATGGCAATACGTATTTTCATCACCGGCGGAACTTTTGATAAGGAATACAATGAACTGAATGGACAATTGTATTTCAAAGACACCCATATACAAGAACTGCTTAAACTGGGGAGGTGCAGAGTAGATGTAGACATCAGAACATTGATGATGGTAGATAGTCTTGAAATGACTGATGATGATCGGCAATTAATAGCACGTCAGTGTCAGAATTCCGAAGAAGACAAGATCATTATTACACACGGTACCGATACTATGGCAGAAACCGCGGTAGTATTAGCCAAAGAAACGAAGGACAAGACAATCGTTTTAACTGGTGCAATGATCCCCTATAAATTTGGAAGCTCCGATGGATTGTTTAATCTGGGTAGTGCATTGGCTTTTGTACAAGCCTTACCTAAGGGTGTATATGTGGCGATGAACGGCCGCTATTTTACGTGGGACAATGTTCGCAAGAACAAACAGTCGGGTGGATTTGAAGAAGTGAATAAGCCATAACACTATTCCAAATCTGGTGATCGATATATGTTTGTATAGTGCAACACTTTCTTGAACAATTCTTCTGGAAGGAATGGTTTTACAACAATATCATTCATACCAACTGTTTCAATTCGCAGTTCAATTTCTTTAGGGAGACTTGCTGTCAGCGCTATGATTGGAATATCGATTTTTTTATTTCTTAAAATTTTAGTTGCAGTATAGCCATCCATAACAGGCATATGCATATCCATGAGAATAAGTTTATGTTTTTGGACGTCGAGCAGATTTAATCCTTCCTGTCCGTTTCTTGCAACTTCAACTGTAGCGCCCCATCTTTCCAAAAAACTAACTGCAACAAGTATATTTACTTCGTTGTCTTCAACTAATAAAATATCTATGTTTTTTAGTGGTAGGTCTTCTTCAGAAGGTATTTGATTATATAGTTTGGAGGGATTAGGTTTTAGTTTACTTAATGGAAAAGTTTGAGTAAAAGAAAATGTAGAACCTTTTCCTGGTTCACTATCCAGTATGAGTTTTACGCCTTGAAGGTCCAATAGTTTTTTGCAAATCGCCAGACCCAAACCAGTTCCACCAAAACTTCTTGAAGTAGATGAATCAGCTTGCGTGAACCTATCGAATATATGAAGTTGTTTATCTTTATCAATCCCAATTCCAGTATCCTGAATAATAAACTGAACACTTACTTTTTCATTGTTTATTTCAACAGCATTCATTGAAAAAATTACCTTTCCTTTTTTTGTAAACTTAATCGCATTGTTTAACAGATTACTAATAACTTGGATTACCCTAGTTGGGTCACCTTGAACTGCCAGATCAATAGAAGGGTCATAATTAAAAATCAATTCGTTTTTATTCTCGCTTGCATAGATCTTGAATCCAGAAATTATATTCTTAGCAATTTCATTCAGATTCATTTCAATTAATTCAAAATTTACTTTTCCGGCATCAATTTTATTATAGTCTAGAATATTATTAACAATAGCTAAAAGGTTGTTTGCAGAAAATACCATTACGTTTAGATATTCTTCTTGATCTTTTCTAGGGTTATCACGCAGTAATAAATTAGAAAGGCCGATCACAGAATTAAGTGGTGTTCTAATCTCGTGCGACATGGTTGAAAGGAATTCGCTTTTTGCCAACAAACCTTGTTCAGCCTCGTTTTTTGCCTTTTTTAAGGTATAGGCAAATCGGAAGGAAAGAATTAAAGATTGTAGGAAGAAGAATGCAACAAATCCTAAAAAGACTAATCCTTTCTGTGGACTAACTAAACCAAAATATTCTAGATCAATAATAATATTAATAATAAGTCCAACTGTGGTGCTCCAAATGGCATATTGCGCGCCCAATCTATTGCTTCTTGCGGCTTTGATATATACAAAAAATACATAAAGGAAAAAAACAAGCATGGCAATTAGAAAGTAATTAATCAATGACGTGAAATAAACAGAAGGAAGCGCGATAGTTATAATAGTAAAGCCAATGCAGATCACCATCATCAGCTTCATCATTCTTTTATTAAAATCCTCAGGGTATAAATACCAAGTGTATAAAGTGAAGAAGCAGGCAACTGCATAAAGGCTAATGTATTCGAGATGCAGTGTTAGCCAAAAAGGTAATGAAGGCAAAATATTATGTAATTCATATCCGCCGGAACCAATTACCCGATAGCTATAAGAAATACAAAACAGCGAGAAGAATAAAATTACTTTGTCATGTTTTCCAAACAGGAAAAGACCAAAAAAGAAAAGTCCACCCATGAATAAGCAACCAGTTAAAATAAGATCATATGCTTTTTCTTTTTCATCCTGACTAAACATCTTGTACCGATTACCAATGCTGATTGCTCTATAGGGTCCCCCTTTTGCATGCCAATAGTTTGCTATTTGTAAAACCAAAACGATACTGTCTTTGTCGGTTTCAAGCTGAAGTGTTTTCGTAATCCAATTGGCTTTAGATCTTGATTTACTGGTATCGGGAATTCCGTTTGCTGAAAACAACGCTCCATTTATAAATAATCTATAACTAGAATAAGTATCTGGCACAGTTAGTGCAATTCCTTTTTTGTTTTTAGGAAGTAATACTTTCAAGTAATAAGTGGCATACCCAATCGAGGGTAGTTGAACGCCGTTCAATTTTGTATTATTCCATAGTGTTGGAAATTCTACGAAGTTGCTATTTGCATTAATGCTATCGGGAATGATTAATTCATGCCAAAAGAAAGCCCAGCTACCTTCTAATTTTATAACACTATTTGAAAAATCTACTTCACGTAAATCTATTAGGGCCTGCTTAGCAACTGGAACGTTTTGAGCACTACTATTTAATGTGGGAGCAGTAATAAATAAAAAAAACAGCAGCGCTATTGATATTAACTTGGGTTTATGTTTATCGTTTACAAAAAGCATGGCTAGGATGATTATATAATCAGTCGGATAAACCAAGTTGTGGAGGTTCTCTAAAAATAAAGAACTTTAGCAAAAAAATCGTCATATATATAATAATATAGTTAAAAAATAAAACAAAAAAGCCACCCCCAGATGGGGATGGCCGTAGAATTTGGGTTAGTTGATGTATTACTTCTTAGTTTCTAACAATTTGAAGAACTGATCCAACTGAGGAAGGATAACAATTCTAGTTCTCCGGTTAGCGGCACGTCCTTCAACAGTAGCATTATCAGCCAAAGGAAGGTATTGTCCCCGACCAGCAGCTGTCATACGTTTTGGATCTAATCCATAAGTAGTCTGTAGGATTCGTACCACGGTAGTTGCACGTTTAACACTAAGATCCCAGTTATCAGAAATAACATTACTCTTAATAGCTATAGAATCGGTATGACCTTCCACTAGGAATTCGATTTCAGGTTGTGCGTTTAACACTTTAGCAACTTTACCTAACACTTCTTTTGCCCTATCTGTTACATCGTAGCTACCACTTTTAAATAAAAGTTTGTCAGAAATGTCAACATAAACTACACCCTTATCAACTTTGATATTGATGTCTTTATCGTCTAAGTTGCCAATAGCGCCTTTCAGATTCATAACAAGTGCCATATTCAAAGAATCTTTACGAGCAATTGAACCCTGAAGGTCTTTGATATAGATATCTTTAGAACCAATATTTTCCAATGATTTTTTAATACTTTCTGCTTGAGAACCGGTAACAACAGAAAGATCTTTCAGCTGATTCAAAACCGTATTATTGTTTTGTTTCAGGTAATCAATCTGACCTTTTAAATCAGCATTAGCAGATTCTAAGGCAGATTTTTTTGTATTCAAGTCAGTAACCTGGTTATTACATTTATTTTGGTCGTCTTGAAGTGTGCGGTATTTTCCTTGTAATTCAAGATAGGCGCCATTTAATTCACCATATTTAGCTTGCTCTTGCTTCATTTGTTTCTGGCTAACGCATGAGAACAGCATTACTGCACTCAAGCTAAGCCCAACATAAATTCTAAATTTCATATCTGTTTGTTTTAAATCAGTTGATATGAATCAAAACGAATTGATGGACTTAAAATTGTGTAAGGTTCGCGATTTCACAAATCGTTATAGGGAATGATTTCAGTCAGAAAAGATGACAAGCTCTGGGGAATTGCTCCAGTTAATATAATTGGACTGGTATCTTTCGTCGATCGTCTTTCTTTTTATTTTCAAAGTTGGGGTAAGTATAGCATTTTCAATGGTCCATTCTTCGGCAATCAGAACGAGCTTGGCAATCCTTTCGTGGTGTTCTAATTCAGCGTTGACGGACTTTAGGAAGGCTGATAAATCGTTTGAGATTTGTATTTTATCTAGGTTTCTTGCACTTTCTGAAAGGATGCAAATCGCTAGGGCGTGAGGCATAGCATGTCCTACCACGCATGCCTGATCAATATAGCTGTTGGTGAGTAGTTGGCTTTCGATAGGTGCGGGACTGATGTATTTTCCCTTACTTGTCTTGAATTGATCTTTGATCCTACCAGTAATAGTTAGGAATCCTTCGGAATCGATAGATCCCTGATCACCTGTTTTAAGATATCCATCTTCAAAACAAGCGGCAGAAAGTTCGGGTTCTTTATAATATCCCAACATCGAGGCCGCACTTTTAATTTGTATTTCTTGGTCGCCCGCTATGCGAACAGAGACTTCCGGGTAAGGTGTTCCAACAGTACCGAAGCTTGTAGCGTTTTTTCTGTTGGCATGAGAAAGTGCTAGATTTTCTGTCATTCCGTAAGCTTCCAGAATGGTAATGCCCAATTTGGAATACCATATCAATAAAGCTTTATTGATAGGAGAAGCCCCCGTAAAAATGAAATGAGCTTTAGAGAGACCTAATTTCTTGCGAATTATTTTTTTAAAGATGGTGGATACGAGGGGAATTGATAAGATGCGATTCAGTTTTTTTTGCGGCATTTTTTTCAGCATCTCTTCTTGCATCTTTTCCCAAATGCGTGGGACGGCTAGAAACATAGTGGGTTGAGTATCCCTTAAATTCGTAGAGAATCGCTCCATTGATTCAATAAAATACATGGAGCTTCCGGTGAAAAGGGTTCCACATTCTACCAACATTTTTTCTGCAACATGACATAGTGGAAGATAGGAAAAGAAGATCTCGGTTTGTATGGTTGGATTGGCTTTTAGAAAAGCGGCAACAGCAAAATTCATGGCACGATAAGTATGCATAACACCTTTTGGCTGGCCAGTAGTGCCAGAGGTATAGATAATGCAAGCCAATGCATCTACATCGATTTGAGGCTTACCAATTATTGGCTCCTGCTCCTTTGTAATATCGGTCCAAGTTTTACAGAGTGCAATAGGATAAAACGGGAAGCATATTTGAATCATGTGATTTGGAACTGCGTTGCGCATTTTTTCTGGATCATCGAGTTTCCCCAGAAAAATTAATTTAGAATCACTATGTAAGAGAATTTCGTTTAGTTGATTAGGACTGATATTAGGATACAGGGGAACAGATACGCAGCCTGCCATCATGATGGCCATATCTGCCATTACCCAGTATGCGCAGTTTTTACTAAGGATGGCAATTTTATCGCCCTTTTGTAATCCCATTGAATGAATAGCGCTGACCATCTTTCTGATTTCCTCACCAGCAGATTGCCAACTAAAATTCTGATAAACCAGATTCACAGGTTCAGATAAAAACAAGTCATTCGGTTTGCTTTGTTCAAATCGGCAGAAGCTATCAATGATGGATGGGGGGTTATGGGATGCTGTCATACAGTTGAAGGGTTCAGTTGGATAGTAAATGTGACAATGAGAGTTCCGGATATTTACCTTGAATGGGTCCGAAATAGTCAATAATTTTTTTGAAATCCCCGGCTTCATCATTCGTTGTGTAGAAGGGTTCTTCCATTCTTATTTCTTTGTTTTTGAAATCGAATGCCACCATCACAATGGGGACCTTAGCTTTTTTTGCGATATAGTAGAAGCCCGTTCTAAGGCGTTCTACTTTTTTTCTAGTGCCTTCGGGCGACAAAGCCAATAAAAATTCGGAATGATTATTAATAAGATCTACGGCCTGATCCACCATATTTTTATTGCTGAATCGATCAACAGGGTGGCCACCAAAATAGCGAAGTAGAACTCCTGCCAGCCCTTTAAAAAGCTCTTGCTTTCCGAAAAAATGCAGGGTTTTTAATCTTAGAATACTCTTAGCAGCAAGCCCAATAAAAAGATCGTCCACACAGGTATGCGGTGCAACGATAATTACCGCCTTGGGTATATTGAAAGCGAATGGGTCTCTTATTTTCCAACCGATCAAATGGAAATAGAGTTTCCAAAGATATCTCATGGGCGGCAAGCTTTGAGAACAAGTTAAGATTTGCTTTTGATTTAAAATAAAAAAGCATCAAGGAAATAACCTATTAATTTCCTCATGGAGTTCATTTCTTATGAGGTATTCAAAATAGCGTTTATCTTCTTCGCTCCTTATACTTTGAATCATTGGTTCATTATTAGTAGAGTGGTATCGATATTTTTCGTTGATACTATTAATAATATCGCTCCTTACTTTTTTCTGCATACCTACATTTTTATCCTTTACGCCAATGATATAATTGATTTCTAGGATAGTTGCTGTTGTATTAGAAGATGCTTTATCGAGCAATAATTTTATTAAACCCGTTTCGGTTTCGTTGAAATTAACTTTGAAATTTCTATGATGTTCATACTTTGATTTTATTGAAGATTTTCTTTTAGAATAATAAAAGAAAATTGCAATGACAAAAAAAGCCAATAAAACGAATCCAAATATCTTATAATAATTGATAGGTTGATCCCATATCGGGAAACTAGCCAGTGCAAAGGTTTTTGTGTTCAATGGCAAAGAATCATAATCACCAGTAATATTATTTAGAGTATAAAACTTATTGTTGACCTGGTATTTTAGAAAGGTTTCATTTAGCCTTAAAAAGGTTTGGGCAATAGAAGCGTTACTTAGTACTCGAACTTCGTTTTTCTTAAAATCAAGTAGATAAAGGTTTTCATGGCCAATTAATAAATACCCTTCTTTTGTTGTGATAACCCAAGGTGATTCGTCAATTTTTTGAGAGAGGTCGGGTGTCAGGTCACCTAATTTTGTCCACTTACTGCTGTGCAAATTCAATTTATAAACGTTTTTTTCAATACTTCCACGCAGTGAATTATTTACAATTAGGCCAGCGTTGATTACTTGTTGAAATGGGGTGTAAATTGAACTATCTTGATCGTACCAGACATATTGAGATTTCGCAGGAGTAAAAATCTCTTCAGTAGTGGGCTGAACATCCCATTCTTTGTCCTTGAAATTAAACTTTCGAAGCGTTCCATTTGATTTCCAAAAACCATAGCCCCCAAGATTATATATATCCTCCCTAACACAGAACCACTTCGCATCGAAATTATAATTAATGTTATATGTTTTATCGATTCGTTTAAAAAACAGGAGAGAATCTGTTTGTTTTGTTAGTTGATAAATAACACCGGTACCTATTAGAGTGAGATAAAAGTTGTTTTCGGTCTTAATTAAAAGTTGCTCCTTTTCTGCAAATAATATATGATTTGGAGTAAATAGAAAACGGTGTGGAGCAGTTATTGGATCTATTACCTGTTTTCTTGATAGAAGATCTTTTAAAAACTGGTTGTTTTTTGATATGAAACCACTATCAATTTCTTGGCAAACTGCATTTTGTGCTAAAAAATTAAAAGTTGAAAGGCAAATAATAAAAACAAGTAAATTTTTCATAAATCATTGTTTTTCAATCATACAAATAGGTAAGTAACACATTATTAAAATATTTAAAAACAAAACAAACAGGAAATAACCTAAATAAAAACCTGTTAATTAACCTATTATTACTTTAAAACTAAAATTAGAATTCAAATTGCCATCTTAAACGATCCCGATAAATAAACTGTCACAGAATTAAAGTAGGTCCGGGGGGATATACGCAATGAAGTGACAGTTTATTTTCTTTAAAGCTCTTGATTTTCTTTAAAAAAGAGTCTTATCCTGCTTAAAAACAGCAAATGATTGATGATAAAGAGCAATTTTCTATTTAACTTGACGTTTTTAGAAAAACCCCATCAATGGCCAACTTCCGAAGCTTCATCGGCTCTGAGTTCCTTGCAATAAAGCAGCACCTCGCTTCCGTTAAAAGTATTATCCCAGTTAAAGTAAAATTATTACCCTCAGAAAGAAGGAGTTTATTTAAGCTGCACCTGAAGCGAAAGGACTTTGCTTTCAAGGCCATTAACCTTATGAAAAGGAGTCCGAGCACGGCCCCAAGTTTTGTTGATATACCAAACTGTAATAACTACATGCAGCTCTATGAGCAGTATTCTGAAATCTTGGAGGAAGTTGATTCGGTAAAAAGGCAGTTGGAAGATGCCCGTTTATTAGTTGGTCACGAAATATTAAAACAGACCCGATCCTATTTTCAGAATGCCAAAAATGGTGCAGATACGGGTGACTCAGAATTTGAAAAGATTTACGAAATGCTAAAACCCTATTATGCGGTTGGCAGAAACAGTAAAAAATTAGAGGAAGAAAGGAAATAAGAATGAACAAATACTTTAGAATTGACAGGGTTAGCAGAAAAAAGCTCTACTGGATTTTTCAAGCCTGTGGATGGATGGCAATGTTATTCTATGAACTGATCAACTATATTGGTCTAGGTTTTTTTACTATCCCCGATTTTCTTTCTTTAATGGGTCTTACGGTGATTGCCATGTTATATACCCACTTCTACCGTTATATCATTAACCATTCCAATTTTAGTTCACATACTTATTTGGTTCAATTTTTTTGGATGTTAGTGAGTTGGGTTGCATTATCCCTAATAATTCCTCTAACCGGAACCTTCTTATTTTATTTTATCAATCATAAAGTCAAACTAAATTTCTTTAACCTTAATTATTTCATGAATGTCATTAATTGGAGTCGCTATTTGGCGGTTTGGTTATTGATGTATCATATTTCTAAATTCCTTTATTATAAGTCGAGGGCCGATCTTCGACAATTACATACTGCATTGGAATTGCAGACAGCGCAACTAGAAATTTTACGCCTTCAATTAAATCCTCATTTTTTATTCAATGCATTGAACAGTATTCGTTCGCTTATTATTACTGATGGGGAGCAAGCGAGAAATGCTACTACTTTATTATCGCAACTGTTAAGGCATACTTTAAATTACGAAAAACAAAGATTTATTTCACTGGAACAAGAAGCTGATATTGTAAAGGATTATTTGGCACTCGAAAAAATCAGGTTTGAAGAAAGGCTAGAATATTTTGTTGATATTGAACCAGAGTTGTTTGAACTAACTGTTCCACCAAGTATCTTATTAACGCTTGCTGAAAACGCGATCAAACATGGTATTAGTAAATTGGTAAAAGGCGGGGCTATTGTAGTAGAGGTTAAAAAAAAGGGCGATCTCGTTTCTATCATGGTCACAAATAATGGCAAGATTACCGTAAATGAGGACAAGGGAAGACAGGGAATTGGAATTACTAATTTAAATAAGCGTCTCAAATTATTCTATCCTTCTCACCCCGAGTTAATACTTCAACAAGTAGCAGGTGATAGGGTTGCTGCAACCATACAATTACCCATGGAACATAGCAATTAATCGATTTTAGTAATCAGATAAATTGTTTCTTTGCACCAAAGCAAAACTATGATCAATATCCAAAACAAGATCATCATTATAACAGCACCTTCAGGCGCGGGTAAGTCAACCATTACACACTATTTAATCAATAAATTTCCTGCCTTATCATTTTCTATTTCTGCTGCAACAAGAAGTCCTAGGGGACTAGAGCAAGATGCTGTGGAATATTATTTTCTGACCGAGGATGCCTTCAAACAAAAGATCAATGAAGATGCATTTTTGGAATGGGAGATGGTGTATGAGGGAAAATATTATGGCACTTTAAAATCTGAATTAGATCGAATTTGGGCGGCAGGAAAAGTTCCAATACTAGATATTGATGTAAAGGGGGCAATACATGTACAACAACAGTTTGGAGAGAATTGTCTTTCTATTTTTATCGAACCTCCTTCAGTGGAGGAGTTGAAAAAAAGACTGGAAAGCAGGGGTACCGAAACCCCGGAAAGCTTGGCGACTAGAATTAATAAGGCCAGTTATGAAATTTCCTTTAACCATCGTTTTACAAAAACCATCGTGAATGATGATTTGAGTAGGGCCTGTGCAGAGACGGAAGGGGTCATCAAAAATTTCTTAGGTTGGTAAGTTTGTTTTCGTGAAATTTAAGGTCTAACATTTCTATCATGCCATTTAACAACAGAACAATCTTAATTACTGGGGCAAGCAGGGGAATCGGCAAAGCAATGGCGATTCGTTTGGCCAAGGAAGGCGCAAATATTGTAATTGCAGCAAAAAGCGTGGATGAAGATCCAAGGCTTGGTGGTACCATTTATTCTGCAGCTGCGGAAGTAGAAGCGGCTGGCGGAAAGGCTTTAGCTGTGCAAGTAGATATAAGAAATGAGGAGCAGATCCAAAATATGGTGCAACAGGCTGTTGAGAAATTTGGCGGGATTGATGTGGTGATCAACAATGCATCTGCTATTCAACTAACAGGTACAGAACAAACAGAAGCTAAACGTTTCGATTTAATGCAGAGTATTAATGTTAGAGGAACCTTCCTAGTTGTTAAGCATTGCTTACCCTATTTACGCAAAGGAAAAAATCCGCATATCATTACTTTATCTCCGCCAGTTAATTTAGATCCTAAATGGATGGGCGGGCATATTGCCTATACGATTACCAAGTTCAATATGAGCATGTTGGCATTGGGATGGGCTGCAGAATTTAAAGGTGCTGGCATTGCATCAAATGCGCTATGGCCAAGAACAACTATTGATACTGCCGCAGTAAGAAATTTATTGGGTGGAGAAACTTTGGCAAAAATGAGTAGAACACCAGAAATCATTGCCGATGCGGTTTACTTTATTTTAAAGAAGAATGCATCGCAGTGTACGGGACATACTTTTATTGATGAAGAAGTTTTAGCAGGAGAAGGTATCACAGATTTAGAAAAATATTCTGTCGTTCCTGGTGCCCATTTGTATACTGATCTATTTGTTTAAACCTACCATTTATGAGCTTAAAAAAGATTGTTACTGCAAGCGCTCTATGCCTTGCAACAGGGTTATTATTTGCACAGAAATCAAAAATGAAAACAGCACCAGTTGTGGCTGTTGATCTTTTGAAAACGCAGGCAATTCAAGATATACAAAGTGGTTATGACGCGTATAAAAATGTGGCTTTGCAAATTTGGAATTTTGCAGAAGTGGGTTATAAGGAAACAAAGAGTTCAACGCTCTTACAAAAGACCTTAAAAGATGCGGGCTTTACAGTGGAAGCCGGTGTTGCAGAGATACCAACAGCATTTGTGGCAACTTATGGAACAGGAAAACCTGTGATTGGAATACTAGCTGAGTATGATGCTTTACCGGGACTTTCACAAAACGCTGTTCCAGAAAAATCAGGAATTGCGGGAAAAGATGCGGGGCATGGATGTGGTCATAATTTGTTTGGAACTGCATCAGTAGCTGCAGGAATTGAAATCAAAAAATTAATCGAGTCTAAAAATTTTATCGGAACAATCAAGGTATTCGGATGCCCTGCTGAAGAAGGCGGCAGCGGTAAGGTTTATATGGTACGCGCTGGTTTGTTTAATGATGTTGATGTGGCAGTGCACTGGCATCCTGGTGATGCAAATGAAGTAACGATGATTAGTGCACTTGCAAATACTTCTGCGAAATTTCGATTTCATGGTTTATCAGCACACGCTTCTATGTCGCCCGAAAAAGGACGCTCTGCATTAGACGCAGTAGAAGCGATGGACTATATGGCCAACATGATGCGCGAACATATTCCGCAGGAAACCAGAATACATTATGTAATTACCAATGGCGGAAAAGCACCAAATGTAGTGCCTGATTTTGCAGAAGTATTTTATTATGTACGTCATCCGCAAAGAGAACAAGTGGTTTCTATTTTTGAGCGCCTGATAAAAACGGCGAAGGGTGCTGCGTTGGGAACTGAAACAACGGTGGACTATGAGATCATTGGAGGCACACATGATCTGTTGATCAATCAAACTTTAGGAGAAGCCATGCAAGTGAATCTTGAAAAAGTTGGGGGCGTAACGTATACTCCCGATGAAATTGCATTCGGTAAAAAATTGCAATCAAGTTTAAGCTTTAAAGCACCAGCAATAGAAAATGCAGCAAGTATTGAACCCCTGAAAAAAACAACGGATAAGCAAGCGGGGCAGGGTTCTACAGATGTTGGAGATGTTAGCTATGCGGTACCAACAGTTGGGATCTCAACTGCAACATGGATCCCCGGAACACCAGCGCATAGTTGGCAGGCAGTTGCTTGTGATGGCACCGAAATAGGAACAAAGGGTATGATGGTTGCAGCGAAAACAATGGCTTTGATGGCAATTGATTTATATACCAATCCTGCACTAATTCAAAAAGCAAAAGAAGAATTTAAAACCGCAGTTGGCGATTATAAGTATAAAGCTTTGTTAGGTGATAGGAAACCGGCTTTGAATTATAGGGACTAAAAAAGATAAAAGTGAAAAGATAAAAGATAAAAGTGAAAAGATAAAAGTGAAGAGTGAAGAAAGTCCTGCGTCTCTCTTCTCGTTCTAACTAACCCTCCTCTATTCACTTTTATCTATTATCTTTTATCTCTTCATTATTTTCAGGGCGCATTTGAGGAAACAATAAAACATCTTGAATAGAAACCTGATTGGTCATCATCATACATAAACGATCAATTCCGATTCCGATTCCAGAAGTTGGTGGCATCCCATATTCCAATGCTCTTAAGAAATCGTAATCAATAAACATAGCTTCATCATCACCTCTTTCCATCAGTTTAGCCTGTTCTTCGAATCGTTCGCGCTGATCAATCGGGTCGTTCAACTCTGAATAGGCGTTGGCAATTTCCTTACCATTTACCATCAACTCAAATCTTTCAACAAGACCAGGTTTGCTTCTGTGTTTTTTGGTAAGCGGACTCATCTCAACCGGATAATCAATAATGAAAGTAGGTTGTATATAGGTATGCTCACTTGTTTCGCCGAAGAGTTCATCAATCAATTTACCCTTACCAATATTATTTGGTACAGAGATATTCAATTGCTTACAAACATCGCGCAAACCAGTTTCATCCATACCACTCACATCAATGCCAGTATTTTCTTTGATGGCATCTAAAATACTAATGCGTCTATAAGGTGCTTTAAAGTTGATGATCTTATCGCCCAATACTACATCGGTAGTTCCGTGTAAACTCAAAGCAATCTTTTCAAATAACTGCTCAGTTGTTTCCATCATCCAGAAATAATCTTTGTAGGCAGTGTACCACTCCAATACGGTGAATTCTGGATTGTGTGTGCGGTCCATCCCCTCATTTCTAAAATTTCTACTAAACTCATATACCCAATCAAATCCGCCCACGATCAAGCGCTTTAGGTATAATTCATTGGCAATACGCAAGTATAATGAAATGTCTAAAGCATTGTGGTGCGAAATAAACGGACGGGCAGCAGCGCCACCAGGAATGCTTTGCAGCACGGGTGTATCTACTTCTAAAGCACCCTGCGCATTCAAGAACTCGCGGATGGTATTCACCAATTTGGTTCTTTTAACGAAAGTATCTTTCACCTCTGGGTTAATGATCAGATCGGCATAGCGCTGACGGTAGCGGAACTCAGGGTCGGTCACTGCATCAAACACATTTCCTTCCTCATCACGTTTCACCACGGGAAGCGGCTTCAGAGATTTGGTAAGAAGGGTTAGGGTTTGTGCATGTATGGAGGTCTCACCAGTTTTAGTGATAAAGCCGTATCCTGTAACGCCAATGATATCGCCTAGGTCGAGTCCGCTTTTAATAACCACATCCCATAAGGTTTTGTCCTCCTCAGGACAAACATCATCTCTCTTCACATATAGCTGAATAATACCCTTGCTATCCTGGATCTTAATGAATAGCACCTTACCCTTATCATTAATACTCATGATTCGGCCAGCCACACAAACTTGGGCAAACTGCTCTTTGGTCTCTTCAGAGTAGTTTTCTTTGATATCGGTAGAGTAATGCGAAACAGGGTATAGAGCTGCAGGAAATGGATCAATTCCGGCTTCTTGCATTTTCACCAGTTTTTCGCGACGAATGATTTCTTGTTCTGACAAGTGGGATAAACTCATAATAGTAATTGCTTAGAGCGGGTAAAATTAACGCATGTTGGGCAGGTTGACAAGGGTTGGCAAAATAAAGCGGAATGCACCCTATTTTTCTTGAAAAAGTTTTTGGTAAATCTCTTTTTCAGAAAGCGATACTATTTCCCCTGGTTGCATGTTGTTCAGACAAATGTCTTCGATACTATTTCTAATTAATCGCAAAGTAGGGAAACCAACTTTTGCAGTCATCTTTCTAACCTGTCTATTTTTTCCTTCCGTTAAGATGAGTTCGATCCATGGTGCAGGAATTTCTTTTCTGAAACGGATGGGTGGATTCCGATCTGGAACGATGGGATCTGTTTCAAAAATTTTTGTAATCGCTTTTTTAGTACGATAGATTTTTCCATCGAGGTTAATATCAACTCCTGATGATAATTCAGAAATGGCTTTTTCATTAATGGCGCCATCAACCTGAACCCAATAACTACGGCGATGAAAAAATTTTGGATGCAGTAAACGGTGATTTAATTGTTTGTCGTTCGTGAGTAAAAGCAAACCTTCACTATCATAATCTAATCTTCCAACTGGATAAACGTCTTTGGGCATATCGAAAAAATCAGCCAAAGTTTGCTTGCCTTCTTCCCGTGAAAATTGAGAAAGTACTTGATAAGGTTTGTATAATTGGAAGTAATAATTCATAAAAAACAAAAGTCCCGCAGAAGCGAGACTTTGTATATGGATGGGTTAGTAAGTACCAGGAAATCGAATTTCCTTACACAATATTAAAAAACCTTTTATCTAATGCAAAAATATTTTTGAACAATTTTATTAACATTTCCAAGCAAGTTGTGAATTCCAGCAGTTTTTAACACACTTTTTTTCAAGCTAAAACCGCTTTTTCATAAAATTAAAACAATGTTTTTGAAAATGTAATATCCTGAAACAATGATGAATAAAGGGTTTCAGCATGTATCAAAAAATCATGCGGTTTGTAAAGAACCAAAATTGAATGATCAATGAAACCTTAAATTGCTTGCTTTGAACTGACATTTTTTGCGAAAAAAAATTTCTGCTTTGCAGCAGCCATTACCTTTGATTTTCACAAAAAACACTGTTATGAAGTTTCCTGCTCCTGTTTCTGTTGAATGGATGGCTGATTTGATTGGCGCCGAAATATCGGGTAATCGCAGTGCGCAGATTAGCGGTATCAACGAAATACACAAAGTAATGAAGGGTGATCTTGTTTTTGTTGATCATCCAAAGTACTATGATACATGTTTGAACAGTGAAGCAAGTTTTATCATTATCAATACAAAGGATGTTGTTGTTCCAGAAGGAAAAATAATTTTAATTGTAGCAGACCCTTTTGAATCTTATTTAAAAATCGTGCAGCATTTTAAACCATTTGTTGCTGCAGAAAAATCAATCAGCGATAATTTAATTATTGGCGAAGGAAGCGTAATTATGCCGAATGTTTTTATTGGAAACGCTGTAGTAATTGGAAAAAATTCTGTGATTTATCCGAATGTAAGTTTGTTAGATGGAACCATTATTGGTAACAATGTAGTAATTCAAGCAGGCACTGTAGTAGGAAGCGATGCATTTTATTATAACACAAAAAAGAATAGAGAGAGTTGGTTTAAACGCATGCAAAGTTGTGGCAATGTAGTGATTGAAGACAATGTAGAAATTGGTGCGGGATGTACCATCGATCGAGGTGTAACAGCAGAAACAAGAATTGGTTTCGGAACCAAGATGGATAATATGGTGCACATTGGTCATGATACTACTATAGGAAAAAATTGTTTGTTTGCTGCACAGGTTGGAATCGCAGGAGGAACAATCATTGAAGACGGTGTAACCTTATGGGGACAGGTTGGCGTAAGCAAAACATTGACTATTGGTGCCAATGCAGTGGTTTTAGCGCAGAGTGGTGTTCCTTCTTCCTTAGCGGGTGGAAAAACTTATTTCGGCTATCCAGCAGAAGACGCTTCCCTTAAAAGAAGGGAATTGGTATGGATCAAGCGTATCCCTGAGCTTTGGAAAAAAGTAATGGAATAATTATTAATGCAATCTAAAATTGCCTTTTTCAAAATAGGTTGCGATGAATAAAATCTATGACAAGTCATACTGTTTTTTCAACTCAGAACTGATGCGTTCGATTGAGTCTTTCATTGGGCGATACTGAAATTCAGGAAAGGCTTTTAATAATTTGCTATTATCAAAACTTACAGTTGCTCTGGCAGTTCTTGCCGTTTCCTTAGTTAACAACGGACTCTTGCCAGTAATAAGTCCCTTGATTCCTTCTAATCTCCAAACAATTTCTGCCAGAAACGCCGTTACTTTTTTATGTGGTGGTTTTTTGTGAAATGCATTCGCGATCATGGTAAATATATCGCGGTAAGGCAGGTTAGCAGCACTTAAAATATAGCGCTGTTCCTTAATGCTGCTATCCATTAATAGGATCATGGCATCAACTACATCCAAGACATCAACAAAGCCACTTGAGCCTTCTGTATACCAAGGGAATTCGTCGTAAGCGGATTTAAAAATGGCAGTAGAGCCTTTTGTCCAATCGCTCGGCCCTAGAATAATTACTGGATTTACCACTACTACATTTAATCCCTCGCCCATACCGCGCCAAACTTCTATTTCGGCTAGGTATTTAGATTTTCCGTATTCACTATTACTAGTTTCTTCAGACCAGTTCATGGTTTCATTAATGGCTTGGTCTTCTCTGATCCTGCCAAGCGCGGCAACAGAGCTCACAAAAAGTAATTTTTCAACACCAGCATTTAAGCAAGCATTCACAATATTAGCTGTGCCTTCAATATTGGTATGCTGTAATGCGCTTTTATTTTTTGCAGTAAACGAAACGATCGCTGCACAATGGTAAACTTGTTGAACACCTACCATAGCTTCTTCTAGCGCTACAATGTCTAAGATATCAGCCTTAAACCATTCGATGGCAGATGCTTCAGGGGTAGCAGGAATTTCAGAACGATACAATGCCCTCACTGTCCTACCCTGAGCAACAAGTGCTTTAATAAGATGTGATCCAACTAAACCAGTAGCGCCGGTTACTAAAATCATGAGGGTTATTTATTGATGGAATTATTAGTACGCTAAGATAATGAGAATCACTATTGACATTTCATGCAAGTTCCACTAGCAACTACATCAACCTGTGTTACTTTAAAACCTGAGGGCAAAATAACAGGAGGTACCGTAATATGATCCAAGCAATAGGTATTGCCACAATGGTCGCACATAAAGTGTACATGATTATCGTGGTGATGGCCTTCACTGCAATCGTCTTTACATAAAGCATACCGAACCGAATTATCTGCCGAAGGAATGGTATGAATGATTCCTTTTTCTACGAATGTTTGAAGGGTTCTATAAATAGTTACCCGATCGAATTCTTCTCCGCTTTGTTGTTCAATATCTGCATGAGCCAACGCACCTTTGCGTTGAAGAAACATTTCCAGAATTTTTTTCCGGCTATCAGTGATGCTCAGCTGATTTCTTTTGAGGGTATCTACGATCCTTGGATGCATTAGCAGTGCGATTAGGGATTATTGCCAAAAATACTATTTACAAAATTGCCTTTCCCGGCTTTTTCTTTTAAGAGTTTTCGGATATCAACCTTTAGTTTTTCTAATTCATCTGCCTTCAATCCGTCATATACCTGACCACGAACCTTTCCGTCTCTATCAACCAATGCAAAGAATTGGGTATGTATGAATTGGTCCTCAATTTTCTCCACATTATTTTTTGGATCATCCAATAAATAAGAACTACGCGCCTGACTGTATAAACTGTCTTTACGACCAGTTAAGAAAATCCATTTTTTAGTATCCGCTTTGATTGAATCGGCATATACTTTCATGCGCGCAACCGTATCGCGATCTGGGTCGCAGGTATGAGAAAGGATCAGAAAATCTGGCTCATCCTTAAATGTTTCAGCAATCGTTTTCATGTTGGCATTCATTTTCGGACAAATTCCTTTGCAATTGGTAAAGAAGTACTCTACCACACAAACCTTTCCCAACATATCTTTTTCAGTAAAGATTTGGTTGTCTTGTGTTTTAAAGTGGAATGGTTTTACATAGCTGATTGTAGATAATTTGGTTCTCCACTCATCATTTCCGCGAAACAAGAAGAAATAGAATCCCGTAAGTAGCAACAAGAAGAAGAGAAAATAGCCTAATAATTTCTTTGCCATAGTACAATAATTGCTGCAAAGTTAGGGGGCAGGAGCTTTTCTCAATCTGCTTTATTATTTTGCAACATTGTTGCATTTGAACTACTTTTGCGTCTCTTTTAGACGAAAATGAAGGTAAACTTAGACTTTGTGGGTATTGCAACATCCTTGGCTTGTGCCATACATTGTGCTTTATTGCCTTTGTTTCTTAGTAGCCTACCCATATTTGGCATCAATATTATCGACAATCTTTACTTTGAGTACCTAATGGTGGGGATAGCTTTTATGGTAGGCACCCTAGCTTTACGTCATGGAAAACACAAACACCACCACAGTTTTGTGCCCATGCTGGTGTTTACTATTGGGATTCTTTTATTATTAGCCAAAGTAATCTGGCATCAATGGCAAAATTGGTTGTTATGGCCCGCAGTAGCTTGCATCGTGGCTGCGCACTTACTGAATTTCAGTTACTGCAGGATCCACAATCATGCTCATGCCGATGATTGTGATCATTAATTAGTTAAAGGAATAACTGGTTCCACCGTCTTTTTCGTCCTTCAGCTGAACACCCAAAGCCGCTAATTCGTTTCTGATCTTATCGCTTGTCATGAAATCCTTTCTACCCTTTGCGTCTTTACGAATATTGATGAGTAATTGGAGTACGCCATCTAACTGACCATTATCGGCTGCTTTTTCTCCTACCAATCCAAATACATCTTCTAGATAAACCTTCAATTGTTTTTGTAAAAGCAAGGCAGTATGTCCGCTCAAAGCATCGCCGGCAATATGTTTATCCTTGATAGAGTTGATGACTGATGATAAATCAAACATATTTGCTAAAACTTTAGCAGTGCTGAAATCATCATCCATGAACTCATCAAATTCTGCAACTAGTTTTTTTACTTTCTCATCCAATGCATTATCTGAAGCGGTAGTTGTTGCATCAATGATTTGTTTGCTATACCAATCATAAGATTCCCATAATCGCTTCAGCGCTTTTTCGGAAGCCTGTAGTGCCTCATTGCTAAAATCGAGGGTGCCTCTATAATGACTTTGCAGGATAAAGAAGCGAATGGTCATTGGTGTATAAGCTTGTTCTAAAATGGGACTCTCGCCACTGAATAATTCAGTTAGCTTGATTACATTATTATAACTCTTACCCATTTTCTTACCCTGAATGGTGATCATATTATTATGCAACCAATAGCGTGCGGGTGTTTTGTGATTGCAAACGGTACTCTGTGCGATCTCACATTCGTGATGTGGAAATTGTAGGTCCATTCCGCCGCCGTGTATATCAAACTCTTCCCCCAAATATTTACTACTCATCGCAGAGCATTCGATATGCCATCCCGGGAAACCCTCTCCCCATGGGCTTTGCCAGCGCATGATATGTTCAGGAGGTGCAGATTTCCAAAGTGCAAAATCGTTCTTGTCTCTCTTCTCATCCTGATTATCTAGCTCACGTGTTGTATCGAGTTGGTCTTCTAAATTTCTTCCGCTGAGCATACCATAAGGCTTGCCAACTTTTGAGAAATCGGTATTGTATTTATCAACATCAAAATAAACGGAACCATTTGCTTCATATGCATAGCCATCTTCAATGATTTTTTTAATCATTTCTATTTGCTCAACAATATGACCAGTAGCTGTTGGTTCGATGCTAGGGGGTAAATTATTAAATTTACTCATAGCCCAATGATAGAGGTTGGTATATTTCTGTACCAGCTCCATTGGTTCGAGCTTTTCTAAAATGGCTTTTGAACTGATCTTGTCTTCTGCTTCGCGACCTTCTTCTTCGAAGTGACCAGCATCAGTGATATTGCGTACATAACGTACTTTATATCCCAGGCACATCAAGTAACGATAAATTACGTCGAATGTAATGAAGGGGCGTGCATGTCCAAGATGACTTTCACCACTTACAGTTGGTCCGCATACATACATTCCAACGTAAGGTGCATTGATTGGCGTAAAGATTTCTTTTTGTCTGCTTAGCGAATTATATACTTTCAAAGACATGGGATGCAAGATAAGAAAATTAAGCCGTTTAGGGTTTGATGGAGTCTCGAATTATTTATTGATGCGCAGGTCGGTAACCAGCATCATATGGTCGCTCAGGTCTTCATCCACTAGATCAAACTGCTTTACAGTGAATCGATTATCGGCCAGAATATAGTCGATTCGCAATGTTGGTGCTAAAGACAAATAGGTACGACCAATGCCAAACCCTTTTTTCAGAAAGCAATCCTGCCAATTTCCCTTGATATTAAAATAGGGATAGGAATTAGGTACATCATTAAAATCGCCAGCAATAATTGTTGGCAGTTGACTGAGGTCTTTCTGGCTTCTTACAATATCTGATTGAAGTCCCCTTCTTTCGAAAGCCCGTTTCATTTTAATGATAATATTTTTTGAAGCGGTTACGCTTTCTTCCTCCTGCCCTTTGATCTTTTCAATGTCTGCATAATCTTCTTTTTTAAATTTAAAAGACTGCATATGGGTTGTAAAGATCCTGAATGTATCATCACCTTTTTGAATGTCGGCAAATAGCAGACTTTCTGCTACTGGAAACTTAGTTTTACCAGAATCGATGATTGGAAATTTAGAAAAAATAATACTGCCCGATTGATAGCTACCGTTATTGCGCAAATAATCTCTTGAAAAATAGTAGTAGGGAAAAGTTTTTGTGAACAGAGAAATATTATCAGCCGATTCTCTTTCTGTGCTATTATTGAATTCCTGCAAGCAAACAATATCTGCTTGTATCTTCAAAATGATATCTGCAATTTCATTGCGAACTAATCTTTTGGATTCTATATTATTACTTAGACCGTTGAAGCTTCTAACATTCCAATCAACCACCCGAATATTTTGTGCACTTTTCTTTTTGTTAAAACCAGATCCCAAATGCCAGGCAAATGCAACTTCCATTTGTTGCCAACCCAATGTTAAGCAGATCAGTGGAATCCAGGCATAGACAGGTTTAGCAATCAACCAAAAGATGAAGGCAAAAAATAAAAGCAGAATGAGATAAGGCACTATTAATCCAATGAAACCAAATACCCACCAATTAGAAGGATTAATATAGGACGATACGCATGCAATCAGAAAAAGTGAGCCCAAAAAAATGGTGATACTTAAGCTGAAAGATTTGAACACACGACGCAAAATACTTTTTGCCATGCGTTAAATTTAATGAAAATCAGGGTTTAATCTGAATATCTGTGATAATTGGAAGATGATCAGATAAATGCAGGCGGGGAGATTGATATTGAACGGTTTTGATTGACTTACTAGTTAACAGTACATCTATTCGCAAAGTTGGTGAGAGGCTATCATAGGTTCTGCCAAATCCCCATCCCTTTTCAAGAAATGCATCATTTAGTCCAGAACGGATATGGTGATAAACATAACTTGATGGAACAGCATTCATATCTGCTGTATAAATAAAAGGTTGATGACAACTATCGAGTGATTTTTTGATTAACGCTGCCTGCTTGGTATGCAACTTATCGAAATAAGCTATTCTGCTTAACTTATCTCTTTTCATTAAAATGGCTTTATCATACTTCACAAATTTCAAGTGCTGGAAATTATTATTGTCCATTAATTCAACATGGATACTCATTGAACTCAAGTGTGTATTATACACTCTTAATACTTGATTGGGCGTTTGTATGTCTACTCTTTGAAGCGACTCTAATGAATTGATATTGGAAAATGGTACGCTGGTTTGATGTAGGAAAGGCCATCTAGAAAAAATGATCACCCCATAATTTTTATCGGCTTCACTGAAAAAACTATAAGCCAATCCTGTAATCAATTTTATATTTTCTGTACTAGCGTCGGCTTGTTTAGAAGGAACGGATGAGTAATCCTGAAAACAAATAATATCTGCGTCAGCCGACTTGATAAAATCGAGCATCTGATTTACTTTAACGGGATCCATTTTTTGGCCAGATAAAAAATTATTCACATTCCAAGAAAGTACCCGGATGGAATTTTTTGATTTAGCCTGTTCAAATTTGTTGCCAGGCTGAAATCCAAAGACAACAGAAATATTTTTATATCCTGCTAAAAGAATCAAGAAAAAGATCCATGAATAATTTCTAAAGAGGAAAAGGCTGATCAAACACCAAGCTACCATAATGATTAAACCAACTGGAAATAGCAGACCTGCGAATGTAAAAAAATAGCCGTGTGCTGGATTGATATAAGGTGTTAAGCATGTAATCAAATAAAGCACACTACCAAGTATGCCAAGTGAGAGAACTATTTTTTTACATATTGTCATAATAGATCTTCCTTACTAGCTCTTTTTAAGAAGGCCTTTTCTTCGTCAGTTAAAAACTGATAACCCTGTTGGTTAATCTTGTCAAGAATTGCATCAATCTTCTGTTGGGTTAAATCGGGCGACTTCTTTTTTCCTAGAGAAGCTGTAAAAAGACTGTCTTTTGTATCGCGAGCCGCTCGAGATGCATGTTTTTTATCGGGACTAAATAAGTCATTCAACCAATCGATAAAATGATTCATCCAGGCACCCCAATCCTTACCCCTGCGTAATTGGCGTACAAAAAAGAAACCAATGGCGCCACCAGATAAATGCGAAGCTGCTATTCCTGCAGTGCTTCCCGCCATGGTTGCAAAATCGATTGCTACAAAAACTACGAGCAAAACCCAAAGCGGAATGCCCCCATTGATTAATGGGAAAATTCTATAATCAGGAGCCAATGTGGTAGTAGCAACAGCAACAGCCATCACGGCAGCACCTGCTCCTATCAAAGGTTCTATTGTATTAATGTGGTTTGCTAAAACCGGAAATAAATTTACGGTAAGAATAAAAGAGAGTCCCCCTACAATGCCACCATACAGATAAATAGGAAATAATTTATTGTTGCCGGTAAGGTCCTGCAAAATATATCCAAAAGCCCATAACCAAAGCAAACTACTAATCACGCCCCAGATACTTTCATGGGTAAACATATAGGTAAAAAGCACCCAAGGTTTGGTTAAGAAAGTTTCGGTATTAGCAGGAAGTGTAAACCAGTCGAATACTTGTTTGTAAAAAAACTCGATAGGGATTTCTGATAAATAATAAATGATCTTTATGAAAGTGAGCAACACAAACATCAAAAGGTTTATTGCAACAAGGTATACTAGTGCATTATTATCTTGCCCTAATAAAATGCCGCGACTTGATTTTGTGGTTCTTTCAAACATAGTGTTAGGTATCAGAAAGGTTGACTAATTAATAAAAATTCTTTTTGTTCTTTTTATTCCAAGTCATTACAATGATCAATCCCACAATGGCACCACCCACATGCGCCCAACGTGCAATATTGTCGCCTGCAGAATTTCGAATGGCAAAGAATAGTTCCCAAGTAAAATAACCGATCCCGATCCACTTGGCTTTAATAGGCACCAAGAAATATAAATAGATATAGGTATTCGGGAACAGGTATACGAACGCAGCCAAAATTCCAAACACTGCACCGCTGGCGCCCAATGTTGCCGTATTTAAATTGGCTTCATAGTAGCTAGCTATATATTGGTACAATGCATTGCTTGCCTCCACATTATTCGGATTGTTTGCCACTATACTCACCAATTCAGGGTTCCCTTCAAACGCATGTGGATACTTCATGCCAAAATTAAATAGGGCAGTAGTTTGTGAGCTATTAGCAGAACGCTCCACAAGTATCGCTGTATAATCCTTCATCATCGGCACCAATTCGTAACTCAGAAATAGTAAGTGCATCAGTGCCGCACCTAATCCGCAGATAATAAAGAATGTAAGAAAACGCTTAGGTCCCCAGAGATTTTCCAACACCGCTCCAAACATATAAAGCGCAAGCATATTACCGAAAATATGTCCAAAGTCGCCATGCAAAAACATATGCGTAATCAATTGCCAAGGTTTGAACAAGGGACTTTGCCAGGCATGTAATGCAAATACATTTTCAAATGAAAATCCAGAGGCCTGCCCGCCAATTGTATTCTGAGCCAGAAAAAAAAGTCCGTTGATGATCAGTAGATTTTTTACAACGGTTGGTAATATCTCAAATCTACTGGGTCTAAATTCAGTCATTTCTTAATTTTAATTGAACCACATTTTCAATATGTAAGGTATGTGGAAACATATCAACGGGTTGTATTTTTTCCACGCTGTATTTTTCGTCCAACAATGCCAGATCTCTCGCCTGTGTTGCCGGATTACAACTTACATAAACAATCGTAGGGGCAGCTATTTCCAATAATTTTTTGATTAGCTTTTCGTGCATCCCCGCCCTCGGTGGATCAGTGATAATCACATCGGGCTTACCATGTTCTGTAAAGAACGCATCATCGCATATATCTATTACATCGCCAGCAAAAAAATGACTCTGTTTCAAATTATTTAACGCTGCGTTTTCTTTAGCGTCTTCGATTGCTTCAGCCACTACTTCCACGCCGATCAGTTTTTTTGCTTGTTTGCTCACAAAAATTCCGATACTTCCGGTACCACAATACAAGTCATAAACAACTTGGCTGCCGTTTAGTTCTGCAAAGTCGCGCGTTACTTGGTACAATTTTTCAGCCTGACGGGTATTGGTTTGGAAGAATGACTTCGGACTGATCTTAAAGGAGAAGTCCTCCAGCTTTTCAATGATATATCCATTACCACTGTATACTTGAGGGAATAGTTCGAACAGACTATCGTTGTGCTTGGTATTGATAGTATATAATAGGGTGGTGATCTGTGGAAACTGTTGCAAAAGCTGATTCAGCAAGGCTTTGCGATTGTTTTCGTCCTCATACCCAAAAACAACATTTACCATTAGTTCTCCGATGGTACTGTTGCGAATGAACATATTGCGCAACCAACCCTGGTGTTTTCTTACATCATAAAAAGGCAGGTTGCGTTCTAATGCGTAGGCAGCAACTGCTTTTCTAATTTGGTTAGTGGGCTCTTCTTGCAGGTAGCAGGTATCGATCTCAACTACTTTATCAAAGAAGCCGCGAACATGAAATCCGGCTCCCCCAGGCACATCGTCCATCGACACCCCCTCTTCCTTCATTTTTCTAAAAACGTTAGAAGGAATAAAGATCTTAGAACCGAAAGTGTATTCGATTTTATTTCTATAGCGTTCGGTTTGATCCGCTCCAATAATGGTTTGGATAGGGGGAAGTACTACTTTTCCAATACGTGATAAGTTATCGGCAACCTGTTTTTGCTTGTAGAATAACTGCAGATCGTAAGGCAGCATTTGCCACTGGCATCCTCCGCAAACACCGAAATGGCTACAAAAAGGGGTAACTCTTTTTTCAGAATAGGAATGGATTTTCACCACATGACCTTCGGCCCAGTCCTTTTTACTCTTTGATAATTGCACATCTACCACGTCGCCGGGAACTGCGCCTTCAATAAAAACTACTTTACCGTCAATTCGGGCCAGTGATTTTCCTTCGGCGGCATAATCTTCCACCAATAAATGTTCTAATATGATGCGTTGCTTTTGCTTTCTCACGGCTGCAAATGTAAACTACAGTTCTGTATATGCCTATACTTGGTCAATTTTCCTATTTTTATAGCCAATTCAAGATCTCATGAAGCGCAGCATATCATTATTTGTATTTATTCTTTTGATTCAAAACGGCCAGTCGCAAAACAAAACTGTTGCAAGCACCAAGCCTGCAACAATTGCAGGAAAGCAGATTAGCATTACACTTACCCCACTCAAAAACTGTTGGGTATATCTTGGAAGTTATTATGGTAAGGGTAAGGCATTGGTTGATTCAGCCTATTTGGATGATAAGAGCATGGGGGTTTTTAAGGGAAATAAAATGGTAGGTGGGGTATACTTTATTGTATCTCCAAAAATGACCATGTTGTTTGAACTTTTAATGGATAATAAGCAGCAGTTCAGTATTGTGGGTGATACTTTGCAGAGAGAAAAAGTTTTGATCACAGGTTCACAGGATAATGATCTCTTCAAAGAGTATCTCAAATTTTCAAATGAGAAGGGAAGGATCATGCAAGAGCAAGAAGCGGCTTATCATCAGTCAAAAATAAAGGCTGACTCAACAAAATATAAGAACCTGATCATGCAGGGGGATAAAGAATTACAGTTGTATCGCGACAATCTGATAAAAAAACATCCGACTTCTTTATTGGCGATGTTATTCAATACCATGAAAAGACCAACAGTTCCTTCTGTGCCAATGGTAAAAGGAAAACCAGATTCTTTATATCCTTATCGTTTTGTAAAAGATCATTTCTGGGATGATGTGGTATTTAATGATGATCGTTTATTACGCACGCCTTTTTTTGAATCCAAGCTCGATGATTATTTTAAATATTATGTTTCACCAGAGCCAGACTCATTAATCGACGAAGTGAAATTCATATTGTTATCGGCCAGAACAGGGAAAGAAATCTTCCCATACTTACTTACAAAGTTTACGAATAAATATATTAGTCCCGAGTTTATGGGCCAGGATAAAGTCTTCCTTTATTTATTCGAAAATTTTTATGCAAAGGGAGATACTGTTTTATTAAATGCCGCATCTAAAAAAACAATAATCGAAAGAGCCTATAGTTTGATGGCCAATCAACTCGGACTTCCTGCTGCTCCATTAGATTTAACAGACACTACCGGTAAAAATATTTCTTTGTACGGAATCAAAGCACCCTTTACTGTGGTAGCATTCTGGGATCCGAATTGTGGGCATTGCAAAGAAGAAATTCCGCGTCTCGATTCGATGTATCGTGCAAAATGGAAGGCCTTGGGTGTTGCTATCTATGCTGTAAATATTTACGAAAACGAAAACCCTGCTTGGAAGAAATTTATTACCGAAAAAAATCTGCTGAATTGGCATCATGTTTTTCAAACAAAAGCAGCAAGAACAGCAGAAGAAAAAGCTGGGCAGCCTAGTTATAAACAGCTTTACGATGTATTTAAAACACCAACACTTTATTTATTAGATAAGGATAAGCGCATCATTGCAAAACAGCTGAGCATACAGCAGTTTGATGATTTGATCGCAACAAAAATGAAACCTAAATCTTAGAATAATTTTTCTACAACGCTTTTGATAACTTTTGGTTTTCCAAGTGTATAGTAATGTAATACTGGAACACCAAATTGTTTCAATTCCTTACTCTGTTGAATTAACCATTCTGCACCAACCTGTTCGCATTCAGCGTCGGTTTTACATTTATTAATTGCATTAGATAAATCAGTTGGAATGTCAACATGAAATATGCGTGGAAGAACCGATAATTGTTTTTTATTAGTAATCGGTTTTAATCCGGGTATGATCGGAACATTGATACCAATGGCTTTGCAAGCGTTCACGAAATCAAAGAATTTTTGATTGTCGAAAAACATTTGTGTCATGATATATTCAGCACCAGCATCAACTTTTTCTTTCAGTTTCAATAAATCAATTTCCAGGTTGGGAGCTTCGAAATGTTTTTCAGGATAACCCGCAACCCCCATACAGAAATTTGTTTTTCCGCCGTTCTTGATATCTTCATCAATATAGACACCATTATTCATGCTAATCACTTGCTTCAATAAGTTGATCGCAAAATTATTTCCACCGGGTTCTGATTCAAAACTCGCTTCATTTTTTGCAGCATCGCCTCTTAACACCAAGACATTATCAATTCCTAAAAAATCAAGATCAATCAATGCATCTTCAGTTTCTCTTTTGGTAAAACCCCCGCAGATAATATGTGGAACCGCATCAATTTTATAATGGTTCATAATCGCCGCACAGATACCTACGGTACCGGGACGTTTACGAACTTCTATTTTTTCAAAAGTACCGTCAGCCTTTTTCTTGAACATGGTTTCGCTGCGGTGATAAGTAACATTGATCCAAGATGGCTTAAACTCCATCAGAGGATCTAAATGATCGTATAAGGTTACAATGGTCTTACCTTTTAAGGGTGGTAAAACCTCAAAAGACAATAAAGTGTCCGTCGCTTTGTTGATATGGTCAATTACTTTCATGTATATAAATGGCTACAAACATACAATCAAACAATAACAAAATATAAAGCAGAGGAGGATTATTCTTAAATTCAACTAGCTTATTTTTACAATTACAATGACGAATTTAACCATCCATACGAAGGATTTAATCAAAAGTTACAAAGGTAGAACTGTTGTAAACCATGTAAGTGTGAATGTGGAGCAGGGGGAGATTGTGGGTTTACTCGGACCAAATGGTGCTGGCAAAACCACTACTTTTTATATGGTAGTGGGTTTGATTAAACCCGATGAAGGGGATGTGTTTTTGAATGATTTGAATATTACGAAGTTGCCTATGTATAAGCGGGCTCAGATGGGTATTGGTTATCTGCCTCAGGAAGCTAGTGTATTTAGAAAGCTTACTGTTGCCGATAATATTATGGCGGTTTTAGAAATGACCAAGTTGAGTAAACAGGAACGTCAGTATAAACTAGAATCCTTGTTAGATGAGTTTCACTTACATCATGTGCGCGATAATAATGGCGATAGTTTGAGTGGTGGAGAGCGAAGAAGAACGGAGATTGCGCGGGCATTAGCTGTTGATCCGAAGTTTATTTTATTAGATGAACCCTTTGCCGGGGTTGATCCAATTGCGGTAGAAGATATTCAGAGTGTTGTAGCCAGATTGAAATATAAAAATATCGGGATCCTGATCACCGACCACAATGTGAATGAAACCCTATCGATCTGTGATCGTGCTTATTTGCTGATTGAAGGAAAGATATTCCGCCACGGAACTGCAGAAGAGCTTGCTGATGATGAAAAAGTTCGACGTCTTTATTTGGGTACCAATTTCGAATTGAAACGAAAGGATTGGATCATTGATATGGGTAAAGATAACGGGGCCAATATACCCGACGCAGGAGCAGAAACCGATAATGGTGTTCTTTCTGACGAATAATAGTCAGGTAATTTCAATTCCATTGCTTATTTTTCAGGAACTAACTGTATGAAAATTCTCAGTCCCGCAATATCAAGACTGGCCCGACTTCGCCATGGCCGTATAGAAGAATGGATGAACGAGCCAATTTCCGCACAGCGGGAGGTATTGCAAGACCTGATCACACACGGACAGTATACAGAGTTTGGGAGGAAGTACGGACTCAAAGAAATTTTCACCATCCGCAATTTTAAACAAGCAGTTCCCATTCAGGACTATGATGATTTGAAACCCTATATCAATCGCTTGATGGAAGGGGAGGATCAATTGCTTTGGAACACTCCGGTTACTTGGTTTGCGAAAAGTAGCGGCACCACCAGTGATAAGAGTAAGTTTATTCCCATATCTCAAGAGAGTTTAGAGGACTGTCATTTTCAGGCTGCAAAAGATGTGCTAACCCTTTATTACAATATCAATAACGATAGTGATCTACTTACAGGGAAGAGTTTAGTGATTGGAGGAAGTCACCAGATCAGCAAAATCAACGATGAGATTCAATATGGCGATTTGAGTGCAGTATTGTTACAGAATACACCTTTCTGGGGTCAGTGGATCCGCACTCCGGAATTATCCATTGCCTTGATGGACGAATGGGAGGGAAAGATTGAGCAGTTAGCATTGTCAACTATTGAGGAGAATGTGACTTCCATTGCGGGGGTTCCAACATGGACGATGGTGTTGATTAAAAGAATCCTACAGATCACAGGTAAAGCAACATTAAAAGAAGTGTGGCCGAACTTGGAGTTGTATGGTCATGGCGGCGTTTCTTTTACTCCTTATCGGGAGCAGTTTAAAAAATTAATTGGCGAGGGTGTAACTTATATGGACATCTATAATGCGAGCGAAGGATTTTTTGCAGCTCAGAATGATCCGAATGAAGAAGGCATGTTATTGTTTTTGAATCATGGGATTTTCTATGAGTTTATGCCGGTGGAGGAATATGGCAAAGCAGATCCGAAGACAATTGGATTGAATGATGTAGAGGTCGGGAAAAATTATGCATTGGTAATTAGTACCAATGGTGGTTTGTGGCGTTATTTAATTGGCGACACAGTTCAGTTTGTTTCGGTTTTTCCATTTAAGATAAAAGTAAGTGGAAGGCTTAAGCAATTTATTAATGCATTTGGAGAAGAAGTAATTGTAGACAATTCTGATAAGGCCATTGCAATGGCATGTGAGAAAACCGGATTAGTAGTGAATGATTATACAGCAGCGCCAGTTTATTTTGGAGACGATACCAAGGGTGCGCATGAATGGTTAATTGAGTTTGAACATGCACCTGAAAATCTCGAAGCATTTACATACGAATTAGATTGTGCTCTGAAAACACTGAATAGTGATTATGAAGCTAAGCGATACAAAGACATTGCTTTAGTAATGCCATTAATTCATTCGCTTGACAAACATGTATTTCATGAGTGGTTACGCAGCAAAGGCAAGCTGGGCGGACAACACAAGGTTCCTCGCTTAAGCAATGATCGAAAATATTTGGAAGAAATTTTAGAGATTGTTAGACTTGCAAAAAGCGCTTAAGCTGTTTTGCTGAAGGTCCATATTGGCTTCTCAGCCACCAATAAATGGGTCACTAAAAATAGACTCAAAAAAGATCCCGTATAAAAAAGATAGAGATAAGGAACGTCTACCAAGGTATAGAAGATCACTAATGTAAATTTTAGCGTAGCAATCGGAAGATGTGCTTTTTGAAGTTTGTATTTTTTTGAGATAGCTAAACAAATAATCATAAACACGGTGGGCAATATCAGTGCAGAATAAATTAATAAATGATGTTGCAGTGTAATATTATTTGGTCCGAAGAATTTTGCAAAGCCCAAGCTTTCACGGAAAACAACTGGTGCATCTTTCCAAACTCTTTGACTGAAAATAATATACTCAGAAGGAATGGAAGTAAGGGTTAAGAATGTTTTCCATCCAAATGGAATGAGCACTAGTGTAATAAAAAATAAGATCCCCATCAATACAATTCTCAAAAGAGTTTTGAAATCTCTAGAATACAAATAATAGACCAACATGGCAGGGATCCAACCAACTAATGAATACCTACTGAGTACACAAAGTGAAGTAGCCATCCCGATCAGCCAGCCATTATTACTCATTAATGCCAGGGCGAGAAAACTATAAAACAAGATCACCACACCTTCTTCTGTATAGATCAGCAAACCAGAATTGTGCGCATTTAATATCCACCAAATGAGCAGGAATGCGGCAAAGAAAATAGCCCCAGATTTTTTGTGCAAGGGTTGAATACGCCAGATAAATAAGACTGTTAAAATAAAAAGCGCCACGACGGTGGTCCATCTTGGATCGGCATCAAAAAAAACAGGAATGCTAAAAGGTAACCACATGGCGGGTAAATAAATGGGATGCATGCCACCCCAGATTTCCGGGATCACATCATACACATGACTTCCTGCCCCATGTATAAATCGTTCGCTCATAATTTTAATGATGGGCAACATATCAGCGTCGTGGTAATCTAGTGGGGCATCTTCCATCCAATGAAGGGCAGATCCCAGGATACAGATCATTGTCATGGCCAAGATCCACCAGCGATATTTATTAACGGTTTTTGAAAGATCGAAGGGTTTGTTGGGTATTGGATCTGGACTTGGTAAAACAAGCGCGAACCAACAAATGAGGAGCCCGGATAGGGTAAATACAATACTTGTAACCCCAGTCAGAAATTTTAGTTTCAGTGCATAGGTAACGCAAATGGTTTCAACTAGAAATGCGATCAGTAAAATTTTTCTCCGAATTACTATATGATTCATCTTCTCTAAAGTATCTAATAGAACGAAAATACTTTGTTTTATTTTACATTTGCCGTCGATCAAACAAGTAATCATGCAATTATTACAGAATAAAGTAGCGATAGTAACTGGTGCGGCCCGTGGAATTGGTGCAGCCATAGCTTTGAAATTAGCTGAACAGGGTGCAGATGTGGCTTTTACTTATGTGAGCGATAGTAGTGCAGAAAAAGCCGCCGCATTAGAAGCACAAATTCAGGCTTTGGGTGTTAAAGCCAAGGCTTATAAGAGTAACGCTGCTGTATTTGCAGAATGCGAATCTTTTGTGGCAGAAGTTATTAAAGAGTTTGGTAAGGTTGATATCTGTGTAAACAATGCAGGAATTTCAAAGGATAATTTATTATTGAGAATGACCGAAGAGCAATGGGATGATGTAATTGATATTAACTTGAAGAGTGTGTTTAATATGACCAAGCAGGTTATTCGTCCAATGATGAAGGCTAAGTCTGGTTCTATTATCAATATGAGTTCGATCATTGGTATTAGAGGTAATGCTGGTCAGAGTAGCTATGCAGCATCAAAAGCCGGCATTATTGGATTCACTAAATCGATAGCTGCGGAATTGGGTAGCCGTAATATTCGTTGTAATGCCATTGCACCCGGATTTATTGAAACCGATATGACCCATTATTTGCAAGATGGCGATGGAGCTACTGAATTCTTGAAAAAAATTCCTTTGGGACGTTTCGGAAAAGCAGAAGAAATTGCGAATACTACCTTGTTTTTAGCATCTGATTGGAGCAATTATATCACCGGACAGGTAATTAGCATCTGTGGTGGGTTAAATATTTAAGTTCGTATATAACGTCACTTATAAAGTCAATCCATGTATTCATATCAAAAATTGCTAGAGGAGAATAAAATCTGGGCTGCGGAACAAGTTGAGAGAGATCCTGAATATTTTTCTAGGCTTGTAGATATTCAACAACCCGAATTTATGTGGATTGGATGCAGTGATAGCCGTGTGCCTGCAAATGAATTAACGGGTTCGCAACCAGGCGAAATATTTGTGCATCGTAATGTTGCCAATATGGTGGTGCATACCGATTTAAACATGTTGAGTGTTTTGCAATACGCAGTAGAAGTATTGAAAGTGAAACATATTATTGTATGCGGTCACTATGGATGTGGTGGTATAAGAGCGGCCATGACTCAAACTAGTCTCGGATTAATCAATAAATGGTTGCGTAATATTAAAGACGTGTATCGTTTGCATCGCGAAGAAATCAATGCAATTGAAGACGAAACAAAAAAATCAGACAGATTAGTTGAATTAAATGTTCGTGAACAGGTCATGAATCTTGCTAAAACATCCATTGTACAAGGAGCCTGGAAATCAGAGAACAGACCAGATCTACACGGATGGGTATATGATTTGCACGATGGCGTAATCAATCCCGTTTTTGAAATTCTTGCTGGGGATCATATTGATCCATTATATGAATATGATAATTTATAACTGCAATTCTTACATTCAAATTATTTAAATACGATTAGAAACCAATGCATCATAGGTGATTTCATGAATTTTTCATTATTTTTTGGTTAATTTGTTATGAAATCCTTAAAATATGAAGCATATAAAATCTGTATTTCTACTTTTTGTAGCAGTACTCATCACTCAGGTATTATTAGCCCAAATCAAAACAATTAGTGGTGTTGTAAAAGATAAAAAGGGTCAGCCAATTGAAGGTGCTGCAGTTAGAAATAAAACAACTGGAGTTACTACTCCTACTGCTAAGGATGGTAGTTTTAGTATTAAAGCAAGTGAAACTGATGTATTAACGATCAGTTCGATCGGTTTTGAATCAATCTCTATAAAAGGCGCTAATACAATGTCTATTGTATTACAAGAAGCAGCAATTGAATTACAGGAAGTTGTTTTGCTTGGTAGCAGAAAAGGAGGAAGGGTAAAAACCGAATCAGCAGTTCCTGTTGATGTGATCAATATTAATCAGGCAGGAGTTCCTACTGCAAAGATGGATCTGACATCTGTATTAAATTATGTTGCTCCATCATTCAACTATAATAAACAATCTGGAGCCGATGGGGCCGACCATGTTGATTTGGGTACACTTCGTGGTTTGGGACCAGATCAAACTTTAGTATTGATCAATGGTAAAAGAAGGCATCAAACTGC
>SESF01028565.1_pt1 | contig 45238 bp, 44 predicted proteins | sample 3171521 | NCBI WGS metagenome assembly SESF01 (sample SAMN10866945, study PRJNA518727) | freshwater metagenome | biome: subpolar coniferous forest; feature: holomictic lake; material: water; isolation source: holomictic Lake 227, 6 m and 8 m depth | place: Canada: near Kenora, Ontario | collected...
ATAAAATTATGGAAACACGGTATGTGGCGATGTTATTTGTGCGGTATTTGTAGTCATGCATAATCCCCCTCATCATGAGTATACTATAGTCCACACCAAGGCCGAAGATAAACGAGGAAATAATGATATTGAAGATGTTGAAGCTGATCCCGGTGGCACCCATGAATCCCAGGGTGATGAGCCATGACAGGTACATCGGGATAGCAGTAAATACAGCGAGTTCAATACGACCAAAAGAAAACCATAAAAGCAGGCTGACGAAAACCATCGAAAGCAAAACAAGCCTGTCGAAGTCATGCCTCACCCTTTCGACAAACATGCCTGTGAGTTTCTGCCGGTCGAACACCACTACGTTTTTCATTCCTGCCAAATCCTCGTATACAGCCCGGGCCAGAATTGGGTCGACCCTTGCAATGCTCGTGACCATGCTTATTCCTTCCTTTTCGTTCAGCCATTCCCCGAAGAGTGCTCTTCTGAAACCTTCTCTCTGAGCGGTATCCATAGCTTCATAATGCTTTCCGGCCAGGGTGTCAAAGCGGCTGAACGCTCCTTCAGAAAAGCCATTGAGGGCAGCAGCCTTTCGCACACCGGCAATCATTGCTTTCGTTCTGGCTGATGTCATATACGATCTCCATTGCTTCATGCGGAGACGGGAAAGTGAATCGGAAAGAAACAGCATGCGTATTCCTGAAACGCTTGTAACGATGCCACCCTTAATCAATGGGTCCAGTTTCGACTGTATCCTTTCGTTCAGCCTGAGAGCTTTCTCCAGATTATCAGCTGTGGCAACAATGTAAACGTTTTTCAGCTTGCCGCTTGAGAGGCTGTCGAGGTGATCTCCCGCTGTTTTCAGCCCGGGTTCCATATAGTTCAGGCTGTTCATATCGGTTTCGAATCCAGCGTTCTTGTAAAAGAAAAGGCTTGAGATGATGAGGAGGCCGATGATTATGATGAGTGGAACGCTTTTGTGGTACTGAATATTCCCGACCCGGTCGATAAATGAAGAAAAACCCGAGGTTTTTTTTTCACTGAACCGTTCTGAAAACATCTGTGGAAGGAACACCAGGGCAAACAGGGCAGCCCCGCTTACACTCAGGGCTGCAAACCATCCCAGGTCATGCAGAACACTTGATTGCAGGAATATAAGGCATAAAAACGCCCCGGCTGAAGTAAGTGCGCAAACAACAATGCTTTGCGACATCTCTTTCAGCGTTTCCATAATATCGCCGCATCTCCGGTATTGGTTGATCAGGTACAGGGAATAATCTACGATCAGCCCGAGTATCACCGAGCCAACCCCGAGAGCGATAGCTGAAACGCTTCCTTTTACAAGCCAGAGAACCGCAATTGCCAGTCCGCCCCCGAACACAGCAGGCAGCAGGCTCATTACAGGCACGAGTATCGACCTGAAATAAAATCCAAGAAGCAGGAAAATTGCAAGGAAAGCAATGATCAGGGTGATCATGATATCCTTCTTGAGCCGTTCTGCATTTCCTACGGCTACTGCAGCAGCTCCGAAGTATTCCGCCCTTAAACCTGAGGCTTGATTTATATTGCGTTCGATAACATGGTCCAGCTTTTTCAGGAATTCGCCGTTACGGCCAGTCTCTCCTGGTGGATTCAAAGGCGTGATGAAGATCAGCAGGTGTCTCATGTCTTTACTCATGATATACCCGCCATACGACACATATTGTTCGCTTCCCTGGAGAGACTGCAGTTTCTTAAGTGCAAGACCCTGGATCCCAAGAGGGTCGCCGAGTATCTGGTTCTTCATCGCTACGGAAGCGGGTGAGATCAGCTGCCGGTAGTTTCTTTTTATTGAATTTTCAATATTGACTGCGGATGTCATTGTGTCTATTGCCAGGTAATCCCCGCTGTCGAGAAATACAGGCAGATAATTCCGGGTGCAGGTAAGCAGTGCCTGGAACAGGGTGTCATTCGGCTTCAGGTAAAGACTACTGATAAAGGCCCCACAGTCAGTCATGATTTCCGCGGCAAGAGTGTCGGCCTTCACGCAAAGCTCATCCGCAGTCACCAATCCTGAATTATCGGAGGCAGAAAGTGTGAGGACAAGCTTTTCGTTGAACCTGAAATTGCTCACCACGAAGTTAAAACGGTCGGCAGGTGCTGATTGGCCTGAGCTGCCAGAGATGTCTTCAAAGAAGCGGATATTCAGGACACCTGGGAGGATAAGCAGGACAGAGGCTGTGATCAGCAGGTAAAAAAGCCATCTGCGGCGCCTGAAAAGTTTGTATATATTGATGAAAAACGTTGACATCGTAACAGTTATCGAACCTGATTATCGTGAAACCGGCTTCAGCTGATAGTTGGTTTTCTGAAGACCCTCAGCAATAATAACGTGATGCCTCCAAACACCAGCGACAAAACGAGGCCAAAAATAACACTTCCGACCAGATACTGAACGAAGTTTGCCTTGATCCACTGAAAATCGAATCCTGATGAATACTTCACTATTTCCGTTTTATGCGCCAGGAATAGTCCGCCCGTCTCATAGCTAAGGTAAAGTATGAGTGGCAGCACAGGAGGAATACTGATGTTCGATGCGGCAAGAGTTACGAATTTGTTCAGTTTGAGCAGATGGGCCATCCCGAAGGCCACGACCATCTGCCATCCCCATATCGGCATGACTCCAATGAACAGTCCCAGCATAACTGAAGTTGTGATCTTTGAATTTGAATCCCCACTGTCGAGGATATATTCTTTAATGAACCCTTTGATCGATTTTCGCTTCAGACCTTTTGCAAACATGAAGGGTCTGACCCAGAGCAAAGCCATAAAAACAAGGACAACATTCAGTATGCTGGTCCTGGTGAAGTCAGGTCCTTTACGGAAATGCGAAACCCTGATCTCTTTAGGGGCATAATACACGTCGATGGGCACCGAAAGTATGTTAACACCTCTCCAGGCAAGGCGGACAAGGATTTCCACTTCAAACTCGTATTTCCCGGTAAAGAACCGTTTTATCAGGGCGATCTTTTCAAGGGGATACAACCTGAACCCGGTTTGCACGTCGGCAATTTTCAACCCGGTTTCAACCCTGAACCAGAAGATCGAAAAATTATGGCCGAAGCGGCTCGAGCCCGGGACCGTAGGATCATCCATGTTTCTCGCCCCCACTATAAGGCTTCCTGGTTCCTTTTCTATGAGATCAATAAATTTCGGTATATCGCTCACCTTATGCTGCCCGTCGCTGTCGATGGTTATGGCATACCTGAAACCGGCTGCAAGAGCCAGTTCAAAACCTTTCTGCAGGGCCCTGCCTTTCCCCGAGTTCCTTTCCAATGAAAAGGTACTTACTTCGGGCATGCGGGCCAGGATCTCCGGAGTACTGTCGGTTGACCCGTCATTGACAACAATGATGTTATCGGTAAGGGACTGGATTTCCCTTAAAAGCTTTTCCAGGGTTTTCTCATTATTGTAAGTAGGGACAATAACGCAGCATCCAAGATCTTTGATCTTTGAACGTATCTCCTGATCGGTTTGCATGGGCTGCGGTATCGGTTATGGGGGATTGAACAAAAATACGAAAAAAGCGTAAATTTGGCCAATGAAAATCCTGCTTATCAATACCCCAAGGTCTCCTGAGAACAGGATTCTGCAGTTCGCCCCCGAAGCAGCAAAGCAATATATACACCGCAAACTGATTGGTCCGCCACTGGGTTTGCTAACCGTTGCCGCAGCTGTGAAGGATCATGACGTGCTGTTATTCGATTCCAAGGGGGAATTCGACCTTTCAGCAGATCATCCTTCGCTGGCTGCAATTGTCAGGAAACTGGTAAATGAATTTCAACCCGATATCATTGGCAGTACAGCAATCACTTCTGAGCTTTACTATGCCTTTGAGATCTTTGAGGAGGCAAAAAAGATCAACCCCCGCATTGTTTCTGTGCTGGGCGGATTGCATCCCACACTTCTTCCTTATGATTGTTTTCATCCCTCTGTGGATGTTGTCTGCCCCGGACAAAGCGCAGTTGTGTTCAGAAACGTAGTTCAGGCTCTCGAAAGCAAACGGCCACTGGAGGCTGTTCCGGGTATATTACTGAATACAGGCAGGGAGTTGAAGCGGAACCCGGCGAAAGCAATGCCCATTGATCCTGCAAATACCGATTACCTGGTGATCGACAGGGAACCACTGAAGAAATGGATAAACACCTACAAAGTGGGAGGGAACCCCGATCCCAGTACCTATGTGTTTACTTCCCTGGGCTGCCCCTACAAATGCACCTTTTGCTCAATCTGGCCTCAGTTCAGGGGTAAATACTACCAGAGAACGATCGAAAGCCTCATCACCGAGCTGCATTCTATCCCCGATTACCCTGTGGTTAGGTTTGCCGATGCGAATACTGTTGTCGACCTGAATTTTATGAATTCGTTATTCGACCGCATCCTCGAAGAAGGCATCCGTAAGATGTTTGTTATGGATATAAGGGCGGATGTGGCTGCGGAGTACCCCGGCATTATTGAAAAGATGGCGAAAGGCGGACTGAAGGTCGTGATCTGCGGATTTGAGTCCTACCGGGACGAGGAGCTGAAAAGATACCGGAAATCATCTCCGGCCAGTGATATTGCCAAGGCAATAAAGGTCTTCCACGACAACAACATCATGATCAGGGGAAATTACGTGATCCCGAATGATTATACTGAAGACGATTTCAAAGCACTTGAAGAATATTCAGCAAGCAATCCCGTAGTTTATGCCGGATACACCATATTGACTCCCATGCCTGGAACTGTATTTTACAGCCAGGTGAAGAAAGACGTGACAGATCACGATTACCTTAAGTATAATTTCTTTAACTCTGTGATGAAGACAAGTCTTCCTTACGAAAAGTTCCATGAACGTGTGGGAAGTCTCTGGCTGGTAAAAAGAGGCAAAGACGTGATATGAAAAAGCTGTTATTGGTCAATACGAACACCGAAAAATCGCCTTATCCCATTCCACCACTGGGGATATGCCTGATCGCAGCCTTTCTTGAAGGACGATATGATGTCAGTATCTATGACGGAATGTTCGACGAAGGCCGCAGCCTGGGATCGGCCATCAGCAGTTTCGATCCTGATTTCATTGGTTTCAGTATACGAAATGTGGATGAGGTTGTGCCTGAACGAAGCCGGTTTTTCATTGAAGGTGTTTACCGCAATTTTATTGAACCGGCCCGTAAACTTACGGATGTCCCATTCATTCTCGGCGGCAGCGGGTATACCATCTTTCCCCGTGAAATACTGCAATATACCCGCTCTGATTTTGGAATTGCAGGAGAGGGTGAAGAAACTCTGCTGGCTTTGCTTGAATGCCTTGAAAAAGGAGGGGATGCTTCATTGATTCCGAATGTGTACTGCCGGAACTCAAATACCCTGGTGAAGCCGGCCGGCAAATGGGATTGCACTGACCGGCCTGCTTCACTGATTGACCTTCGGATTGACTTTGTCCCATACACCGAGAGGGGAGTATACAGCATTCAGACCAAGAGGGGTTGCGCCATGAACTGCATCTACTGTTCTTATCCTTTGATCGAAGGACATCAGTACAGGTTACGCAGTCCGGCTTCCATTGTTGATGAAATTCAGGATACCTCGATAAGACTGGGGGATGCAGTCACTTTTGAATTCGTTGATTCAACATTTAACGAGCCAATTGGACATGCCGAGGCTATCTGCCGTGAGCTGATAAAACGAAAGCTTAAAATAAGACTGCGCACGATGGGGGTCAATCCGAGGAACACCAGTAAGGAGCTTTTCAGCCTGATGCTGGATGCAGGATTCGCGCAGATTGATGTGACTCCTGATTCGGCTTCCGCTTCTGTTGTTAGGAATCTGAGGAAAGGGTTCACTATGGAGGATATCCGCCGAACTGCGAGCCTTATCAGTGAATTCAACCTGCCTTCGATGTGGTTCTTCCTTTTTGGCGGGCCGGGAGAGAACAGGGAGACCTTTAATGAAACCCTTTCGTTCATCGATGATTATATTAATCCCGAAGATCTGGTATATATGAGCACTGGCCTTAGGATCTATCCCGGAACACATTTGTATAACATCGCACTGAGGGAAGGGTACTTTAAAGCCTCAGATAATCTGTTGCAGCCTTCCCTTTTCTATTTCTCAAAGAAATCTCCCCGGGTTTTGCTCAGCGAATGGATCCGCGAAGCCAGCCTGAGCAGGTTCAATTGCCTTCCTGCCTCAGAAACCAATCCGCCCCAGGAAATGCTGAATGATGCTGTCAGAATCAGAACTGCCCAGGGATTGACAGAACCGATGTTTCGCACATTGCTGAGGATAAGGAGGGATTGGAAACGCGCGGGAAGACTTTGAGAGAGTGACAAGGTAATGAAGTAATGAAGTAATGAAGTAATGAAGTAATGAAGTAATGAAGTAATGAAGTAATGAAGTAATAAAGTAATGAAGTAACAAGGTGACAAGGTACTCTGTTTCTCTGTTACTTTGTTACTCTGTTACTCTGTTACTCTGTTACTCTGTTACTCTGTTACCTTTAATAAGGAATTCCACGTCACAAACTTCCCCCCGTCCTTAATGAACTTTGAGTTTTTCAAAAGCATCTGTGAGGGGCCGCATTCGGTGAACTTCTGAATGCCTGATTCAAACATCCTGAGCTGGGTTGCGTACCAGTTGAAGGGCAAATGGATATTATTCACGACTTCTTCCCTTGCCCTTCCTTCATCGGCGATCATATCCTGCCTCAGGGTGGAGATGACAGGAATACGGGGAGACTGAACATCCGCAGTCATGACAACTTCAGACAGTACTTTAGCAGCATCCGATAACAGGTTCGTATGGTAAGGTATTGTCGAAACCAGCTGGCGGATGTGCAAAGCGCCTTCTTCTTTTGCTTTAAGTGCGAAGACATGGATGTGGAAACTGCTGCCGGCAATGACGAACGATACCTCGCTGTTCCGGTTTACTATCATCAGGTCAAGGTCAAACCTTGAGGCGATTTCTTTAATATCCTTTTCACTGAGACCAATCACCCCGCACATGCCGTACTTTGTGAACGACAATGACTTCCTGATCGCATTATATGCAGTCCTGATAAACAGCAGCCCGGTTTCGAAACTGATCGAAGATGCTGTATACAATGCAGCGTATATTCCCATGCTGTATCCTGCAAGAAGGCCGGGTTTTACACCTTCTTTTATCAGCAGGTCAGCACATGTGCAGCTGTAGATATAAGAAATGAACTGGTTCTTTAATTCGTCTAGTTTTGTGGGATCATCCCCGGGAGTGAATTCCAGGAGGTCCCTGTCAGCAAATTCTGCCGCTTTCTTCAGGTAACTCATGAACAATTCGTTGAATTCGCTGACATTTGCAGCAGGATCATCCTTGTACTCACTTATGAATGCCGGGAAAACAAACGCAATTTTATCTGAATCCAAAAGCGGAGTTATTTGTCCAGTTCAAGCAAACGATTCTCGTGTTCAATGATCAGCAACTGCATCTCAATGAGTTGTCCGATAGTATCAACAGGGTGTTTAACTGCATATTTGCCGATCGTCTTCAACTCGATGTCCAGATTGTATTTCTTCTTGAAGACCTCAATCAGTTCAAGGAACATCAGGGAGTCCCCGTCAAGATCCTTGATTATATTTGTGTTATCGTTAATCTGTGATTTGTCTGCTTCACATTCTTCAGCAAAGAACGAAAACACGACCTCTCTGACTTCATTCCTGGTGTTCTCTGTGATTTTTGCCATTTCAGTAATTTTTTGCAAAAATATTAAATTCCCTGATATTTCCGAAATACCAGAGTGGCATTATGTCCTCCAAAGCCAAATGAGTTTGAGAGAGCTACCCTAACCTGCTTCGGCCTGCTATGGTTAGGGACATAGTCCAGATCAAGTTCGGGATCGGGGTCATAGTAATTTATAGTAGGCGTAATGATATCATTCCTGATGCTGAGGATGCATATAACGGCTTCAATCGCGCCTGCGGCGCCGATAGTGTGCCCAATCATGGATTTTGAAGAAGATACCGGAATGTTGTATGCCAGATCTCCAAACACCTTTTTAATGGCCATGGTTTCGTAGCGGTCATTCAGTTCGGTGGATGTTCCGTGAGCGTTAATATAATCCACCTCGTGTTTCTCAATGCCTGCATTCTGTATGGCTTTTTCGATAGTGGCAGCCATTCCCTCCCCGTCTTTCATAGGAGCCATTATATTGTAACCTTCACTGGTGAGGCCATACCCGGCCAGTTCACAATATATTTCAGCATTCCTTTTTATAGCATGCTCCTCCGACTCGAGTATGACAGCGCCGGCGCCTTCACCGATTACAAACCCGTCCCTTTTCGAAGAAAAAGGTCTGCTGGCAGCTTCAGGGGGATCATTGGACACTGACAATGCATAAAGGGCGTTGAAACCGTTTATCTCTTCCGGATTGATAATGGAATCGGCACCACCGGCGATCACCACATCAGCAATGCCGCTTTGAATCATCTGCATTCCCATCGCAATAGCGTATGCTGAAGAGGCACAGGCGGTATTGATCGCGAAATTCGGACCGAGTAACTGGTATTCAAGTGATATCCAGGCGGGCATCGAATTCGTCATGCTCTTAAATACTGTGTTTTGAAGAGAGGTGTCTTTTTCAACGCTTGAATTTCCAGTATTAACCACTCCCATGATCACTGAGCAACGGTTTTTGTCCTCCTTCTCAAAATCAATCCCCGAAAGGGTCACAGCCTGTTTTGCAGCCACAATACACATCCTGGTAACCCTGGTCATCTGGCCGGCTGCACGTTTTTTGACAAAACATCTCGAATGCTCTTCAAATTCGGGCGGGACCTGGGCAGCAATCCGCGTGGAACATGATGAGGCATCAAAGAGCGTAATCGGCTTTACACCGCTCTTACCCGCAACCAGGTTGCTCCAGAAGGTATTCAAATCATAACCAAGGGATGAAACAATTCCCATCCCGCTGACAACAACTTTTTTTGCCATTCTAAAACTATTTGTTCAGCGCGGCTGCCCAGTTCTGCAATAGCTTGATATCCTTGTCGGTAGGGACGTTATCGGGATTGTTCTTCCTCCATTTTCCCGGGGGCATAGAACCTTTGCCAACCTGTTTGGCCATATCAGCTGCCTTTGATGCCTGTTTCTTTGTATCATACGAATTCCACTTACCAAGGTTCACATGAGATTTTGCCATGCCGTTACCGTCCTCGCCATGACAATCGAGACAGGCTTTCTGAACAAACTTGGCTACTGAATCGGGAAGTTCGGGGTTCCCTTCCATGAATTTTGCGGATCCCATGACAGGTGCCGGCCTGAAAGCCAGGCTCATGAAAAATATCATTACCAGAGAAACTCCGGTTATCGCCATTGCTTTTTTCATACTTCTTAATGATTTACTTTAAACAAAAATACGCACAATTAATCAAACGGACCCTTTTCGGTACCGAAATATTCCTTCAATGCTTCATTCAGTTCATCAATAGTCAGTCCTGAACGGGTGATGAACCTCCTTGCTGCGTTTTTATATGTGAATTCGAGATGATGCAGTATCTCCGATGATTTTTCAGAATCCATGACTGCGGATGAGGATTCGGGTTCGGCCCCGCTGTAGACAAAAAAGCCCCGGCCCGACTTTTTCCCCATCCAGCCTTCGGAAATAAGTTGCCTTAACTTGCCGACCAACGGATGGTAGTAAGTGGCATGAGGATAATCAGAAGTGTAATTGATAATGCTCTGAAGCATGGTATCGAGACCAACGTGATCAAAAAATTCAAAAATTCCTGAAGGGAAGAGGGAAGCCTTAACAATATTGTCGATTTCCAGGGGTGTCGACTGTCCCTGTTCAACCAGGTGGTAAGCTTCATTCTGAACATCCAGAAATATCCTGTTGAGAATGAAACTTTCCCTTTCTTCCAGGATCAGATATTTCCTGTTGACTGAAGAAAGGAATCTTACAAGCTCATCCACTGTAGCGGCGGATGTATGGGGAGCCTTTATGATCTCGACAATGTTGACCAGGTTCACCGGATAAAAAAAATGGAGTCCGGCAAAATTCTTTTCCCTTGCAGGGGAGGGGCAAAGTGCCGATGGATTAATGGATGAAGAGTTTGAAACGAGGATTGCGGTATCAATGAGCATGGAGTCAGCTGCTGCCAGGACCTGCCTTTTTATATCCAGGTTCTCGGTAACTGCTTCTATGACCAGACTGCAATCTTCAAGAATGGAGGCATCGGAGGATATCCTTGTTGTCAAAAGGCTGCTATGCCTGGGTTCGGAGATGATCTCATGATCCCTCAGCCTTCTTATTTTTTTCTCAAAATTCTTTCTTAATATCCCGGTATCTGCCCGGGGGCTGATGACCCAGCGGAGTTCATTGCCAGATTCAAGAAGATAATGAATAAGGTTGGTCCCCATTTTACCTTCCCCTATGATTCCAACGATCCCTGCTTTCATTTTTTGTCCTTCCATTTTCCCAGGTCCTGCGACATAACGATCTTCCTGTACTCATCCATCCGCTTGTGATGCTCCTTTACATGCCTGTGATAACCCAGCATCGAAAGAAGGAAACCCAGTCCTTTATCAATTGCGATCTGCTTTGTGCGGATAAGATTGAAGATATTGCTGAACAAGGCTTTCCTGTCTTTATCAGTAGTCAGGACGAATTCCCTGAAGGTGATCCATGAAAGCCTGGCTTTAAGCCATACCGGGATATCTCCTCCGGGACGCGTGAATGCACCATTGCTGAAAAGGGCTTCAGCCTTCTTACGAATGACCGGGAATGAATAGAGCCTGGTAATGGTTTCCATGTATTTATCGAAGATCTCAATTTGCGACATATTCATGTACTGTATTGTAGGGAAGTGGCCTACACCCAGCTCAGGGTCGCATTTCATGAGCCTGCCTTCAGCATTCAGCTTTTTATGAGTTTCGGTCCCCGGCGGGGCATTCAGGAGGTGAAGGTTGACATTGGCAAGATTATGTTCCAAAGTGAAGTTGAAGATCCGCTCGAACTCATCCGCAGTATCATGATCAAAACCTACCACAAAACTGGCATTGATATGGATGCCGGCGGCATGAATTTTTTTTATAGCCTCCTTATAGATGGAACCTCCCCTGTTGTGGTGCTTTTGCGTCTCATCCAGGCTGTCGGGGTTTAATGATTCAAAGCCTACAAGTATGTTGAAACATCCTGCATCGGCCATCAGTTTCAGCAGTTCGTCATCGGTCGCAACATCCAGGCTGCACATACAACCCCAGGAGATCCCGAGGGGTATGATCGCTTTCATGAGCTCCTTTGCATACCGCTTATTGATGGTGAGGTTGTCATCGACAAAAAAGAAATACTTTGACGGTGCGGCTTTGATCTCTTCAACCACATTTGCGATCTCACGGTAACGCATTTTCCTTCCGAAATTCTTGGAAACAAGGCAGAAGTCACAGTTGAACGGACAGCCTCTCGAAACCTGTATTGCAACCTGGAAGATCCTCTTCATGTTCACCAGGTCCCATCGGGGAGGTTTCTGAAATTGGTAATCGACGTAATCAGTCAATTCGTAAACCTGCTTCAATTCGCCTTTTTCAAAATCGGCGAGGCATTGTTCCCATTTTCCTTCGGCTTCTCCAACCACAACCGTATCGCCATGTTGAAGGGCTTCGTCGATCATAAATGAGGCATATGGGCCTCCATAGATAACTTTGGCCCCCATTGCGCGGAAATGATCTCCAAGTTCGAAAGCCCGGCGGGCTGTGGCGGCAAGTGTGGTTATTCCGACAAGATCGGGCTTTTTTCCTGCCGGGATGTCCTCGATTTCCTCGTCATAGATCGAAATGCGGTAATTACCTGGTGTAAGTGAGGCTATGGTGGGCAGGGCAAGAGGAACCATCAATCTTCTCTTGCCGAACATTTTCGCCATTTCGGAATGAGCGGGATAATTGATATACCTCTGCCTGGGACTGAGGAGGAAAAGGGTATATGATGTTTTACTTTCAGACATTTTATTGTTCGGTGATTCAGAACTGCCGCCAGCTCATTGCATAACCGGCCTGCATGAATTTGCTGACTTCAGTGACAAAGCTCAGGACAAGATCCCCATCAGACAGATGTTCTTCCTTCAGTATCCTGTCAAGACATAAAAAAGCCATGGGCGGACCAAGGTATCCCATAGTCGACATTTTGGAATACAACGTATGACGTGGTATTCCGAGTTCTGCGCACTCATCCATTACAAGTTCCGATATGTGCTTTGAAGGAAAGTTCACCTGGAAAAACCTGAGATATCTGAGATCAACAGGGTGCAGGGTCAGCATCCGCTTCAGCCCGTTCAGGAATACCGAGCCATCGGCTTCGTGAAAATTCTGACGGAGTTCTTCCTGGAACATCTGGGCGAGATGATGCCAGCCCTTTTCAAACTCTTCTTTAGGATTCATCCAGTAGGCCGGGCGTTTATTTCCCATGGCCGAAGGCTTGTTCCCTCCGGCTGATTCAATATATACCTGGTCAATATAAAGGCCTGAAGTCTTCTCAGGAGCAGCTTTTAAAAAGAGGGCGGAGGCACCGTCTGAAAGAAAATAACGCAGAAAAAGTTCCTCTTTCGTTACCAGGGGCTGGTTATAATATTCGGCCACAAGTTCCGATGACGACATGCTCGACGAGATAACGAGGGCATTATCATACCGGCCATATCGAATCATATCGGATGCCAGCATAAGGGCTTTGTATGCGGATGTGCAGTTTGCGTGTATTGAAAGCTCTGCGCAACGGTCAATCCCAAGTTCCTCCTGAATCCTTACCGAAGCTGTGGGCATCTGGTCCTGGTGTGCGCTTCCGTAAACAATGAGCTCAACCTCGGAGGCCGGAATGCCTGCTGTTTCCAGGGCCAGTTTTGCAGCTTTTACCGACATACTGATGTTATCCTCAGTAAACTTCCTGCTGACCGGATCGATGGCAAAATGGTAATATTCGACCTCAAGAAGTTCAGCCATCAGTTCCTTTACCCTTTGCAGCCATTTCCTGGTTTTTACCGGAGCGTCGGAAAGCTCTCCCAGGTATTTGTCAACCTCTGTTTTGGGAATCGGGGAGCCAGGCAGGAAGGACCCGCTGCCTGCCACCAGGACAAGCCGTGGTTGAACCGGATTTGCGGACTTACTGTTCACGATAGGTATTTCTTGATATACAGTCCCCTTTTTTCAATCCTGAAATCCTGCATCACTTCACGTGCGAAATCTGTTGCAGTCGGCATCAGTACTTTGCGTGGGACAATTTTATCTACAATTTTATATTTAAGAGCATCCTCAGAAGTAAATGTACTTCCTTTTAATACTCTTTCAAGTGCGATGGCCGTACCTGAAATGCAGGACAGCTTGAAAATCCCGCCAAGTCCGGGCACAAGGTTAAAAGAAGCTTCGGGTAATCCAAACACCGAATCCTCACTGCAAAGCCTGAAATGACTAAAAAGCGCCAGTTCCAGGGCAGATCCAAGACAAACCCCGCGTATTGCTGAGATCACAGGGATTGTAAAGCTTTCAAGCATCAGCAGGGATGTATAATTATTTGAAAGGAATTCAGGTACTTTAACAAGCCTTCCTTTCCTGTCGGTTTCAGATTTTTCAAGGATCTCTTTCAGAAGGGCCGTGACATCAGCCCCCGAGGAATAATGCCTTCCATGTCCGCTGATCACCAGCGCCCTGAACTCCTTATGGTCCCTGATGAACCCGAGAACAGATGCCAGTTCCCTGAAAAATTCCAGAGACATGGTATTCGAGGGAGGAGCATTCAGTTCCAGATTTCCGACACCTTCGTCGAGCAGCAAGCGAATCGTTGAGTAGACGGGGATTTCCATTGTTCTTCGTTTCAGGAACCGTTTCTGCGTTTAGCCTCGGCAAGAGCCAGCTCACAAAACATCCTGGTTTCTTCTTTCATGGCTTCTCCAATGCTGAGTGTCCTTGCGTTTTTGAGAGCTTTCATAACGGCATTAATGACTTCCAGAGGCCTGTCCTTTGTCAGTTTCAGCAGGAAATTGAAAGAAAAATCGGACGCTTTTTGCTTTGCAACAATGAAATCAACGATATTCATCTCCTGAGCGTCCTCGGCATTGATCATATCGCCGCTCATAATGAGTTTTACGGCCCTGGGGAAGCCACTCTTGCCGTAACATCTGACAGTGCCGCCCAAACCCGGGATCACTCCCTGGTTTATCTCGGGAAAAGCGAATAATGAATTCCCTGAACAAACCCTGATATGACAGGCAAGGGCAACCTCCAGTCCTCCTCCGAAACAGATTCCCTGTATTGCTGCAACAACAGGAATGTCGAGGCTCTCAAGATGATCAAGAACCGCTTTCCCTTTCTCCATGTTCTCCGAAATATTTTCCTTATTTCGGATCATCCTGAATAGATTTTCAAGCTTTCCGCCACCCGAAAAATGCTTTCCTGCACCGCAGATAATGATTCCTTTAAGATAATCGTAGGATGTCCATTTCTTAAGGGTCTCAAGGGATACAAATTCCGGCTGGAACAGGTAGTTCTCAGGAGGATTGTCGAGAGTGATTATCCCAATGTCATTCCTTATCTCCCAGCTTATCTTGTTGATGGTTTCCATGCGTTCTTTAAAACTAAACAGTAAAAACAGATTCTATTCCGGCAGGAATATCCCTGGCTATCCTTTCAGCATCCACAAATACCGTTTTCACCCTGGCTCTTGCAATGGGCTGACCACCGGCCGGCATCTTCATTTTCTGTTCGAAAACAATGAACGGATCCTCCTTCCTGACCGAGGTTTTTATCTCCACTTCGTCACCCATTCTCACTTCATGCTGATACCTGATGTTAACTTCAACGACAACCAGGAAAAGGCCCTTTGAAGTAAGTTCCCCCAGCAGATCCTTTTCCCTGAATAATTCCCAGCGGGCATGTTCGAAATAATTATAGAACACGGCATTATTAACATGTCCGTAAGAATCAAGCTCATAGCCCCTTGCCGTTATCCTGCAGATGTACATCGGTTTCAGTTATGTTGCTCTTTCATCCGCCCCTTCATTTTCATAAAAACTTTTTCAGCGGAAACTGATTCGGCGGAAACGTCAAACTCATCGTTTCCATTCCGGCCGATCTTCAAATTAAACTGGAGCCGGGGATCTGCCATTGGATTTAAGAGGTTAAGGTATTTCACATGGCTTGCCTGGGTCAGCATGAGTTTGTTTTCAAGGATGGTCTCGGCAATTTCCCTGACCATTTCGACCTGGCAGACTCCGGGCAGGATAGGGTTTCCGGGAAAATGGCCATTGAAAATATCATGGGTTTCGTCAAGGGTTATTGACACACTATACCTCCCTGGGGTATTGCAGTCTGCAGTACTGGGTAATTCCTCTATTTTATTGATAATGAACAGGCTGTTTATCAACATAGAAAAGGTACATTTTGCGATCGTGTAAAAATACAAAATTAAGTTAACAGATACCTGATTACCTCGTATGGAAATCAATAAAAGACCCGGAAGGTTTCAGGACCCTAACATATTAAAGGTAAGAACCATCTTTATCTTGGGGTTTACTATCTGGACCTGGTTTGGAAATCCGTTTTCATACTCAGTGAAATTCACCAGTACAGCATCGAAATAATTGCTCCACCCGATCAGCTTTATCAGTGTTTTCTCATGGGTGTCGAGTGCAGCATAAAGATTCAATCCCAGGTACATATAGATGGCTTCGCCTGTGCTCTTATCGATATACCTGCGCACTGGTTTTCCTTCAGAAGCACTGAAAAACAAAATTGAGAAATCCCTCTGAAGTATCTTCAGGAATGATTTTTTATTTATCGGGTCGAAAATGTAGTCGGGCCTGTAGGTCTTCCTGTAAATTTCCATATCAAAATAAGTCATCCCGATCTCGTTGGCAAAAGTGAAGTGAAAGCTGGTGTCGGAAGTTTTTTTTATGATAGAGATGCCTGTCAGGTGTTTATCGGCAACATCAAGTGTGGTACGGAATAGTGCCTTTTCAAAGCCTTTCATGAATGGGGAAGACCAAACCGGGATTTTCGTTGACCCCTGCGGACTGGATATCAGGGTCGATTTCTTTACCGGGTTGCAGGCAGGAAAAAACAGGATGAGGATCAGGCTACGGTATACTAAACTTCGCATCAGGAATATTCTGGTTAATTTTCTTGCTGCCGAACTCGATGCTTGTGTAATCTCCCGAAACCTCGCGCATTACAAGCTTGTCGACAGTAAAGTCTGATTTATTGAAATACAGTATGATCTCGCTCAGGGTTTCCTTGATCTTAAGGTTCTGGGGGATCAATGAAGCCTGGTACTGGTCAAGCAAATCGAAGATGCTGCACTGGAAATTTTTCGTATCTGATAACAGGGTCCCCTGCACAGCGCCAATCAAAATATTGTTGACGTCCCTGAAGACCTTGTTCGATTGAAGGCTGATATGATTCTCCTTATCTTCATCCTTGATGAAAATTTTCTCATTATTGAAGATTATGAGGTAAGGAAACGGGCTTGTATACTCCCATCTCAGCAGTTTTTCTTTTTTGAAATAAAAGTTGCCTTTTGATACGATCTTTTCCTTGATCACGCTCAGTTCCTTTGTCTGGGTAAACTGAGATTCAACAGAGTTTGTCGATTTTGCAGCCTCCGCGATAATTTTCCTCACCGTGTTAGCGTCGGCCTGTGAGAGTGGTTTAGGCTGGGCATCAAGTACATTGAAGCAGCAGAGCAGTATGGCAGGCAGAAAAAACAGGTTAATTGTTTTCATAGGTTTGGATTTTCAGCATTTCATCCGGGGAAATAAAATAAAATCCTCTTTCCTGCAATGATACAATTATTTTCTCAAGAATTCCGGCGGTCAGCGCTGAGGTGTCATGAAAAAGCATGATGTCGCCGGGCTTCGCTTCTGTAATGGTTTTTTGTAGCAGCTTCCCTGGATCTGAGGTGGTTGTGTCGAATGACCTGTAGCTCCAGGCGACCACCCGGAGCCCGGTATTTCTGATGGCTTGTGCAACCATAGGATTGATTACTCCGTAAGGCGGCCTGAACAGCTTAACCTGTTTGCCTGTATGCTTTTCAATTTCCATGCCGGTCTGTTCCAGTTCCTTTGTCATCCGCCCCGAAGAAAAAAAATCCCAGAAGTAAGAATGTGACCAGGAATGATTCCCGATAGTATGGCCCTCGTCGCTGATCCTCCTCAGGATTGCTTCATTCCCCCTGATATTCCTGCCGATTATGAAGAATGTAGCCTTCACCCCGTATATTCCAAGAACATCAAGAATCCCGGGCGTAAGTTTCGGATCAATGCCATCGTCAAAAGTAAGGCAAAGGGCTTTCTCATTTCCTGTGCCATGGCTGAACACCTCCCTGTAATGAAATCCCGAGGAAGGGAAGAACGCCATAGTAACTGAGATGCCAAGATATACCGAAACCAGGCATAGGTAAAACAACCAGGGTGCCTGGCATAAAACGGTGATAATACAGTGAGAACAGGGGCAGAAGAATATCCTGCTTATCGTAAAAAAAGATAAAAGCAACAAAAACAGGGTGGAAGTATTTCTGAAATTCAGGATCTTCAAGGCTTTTGCAATAGGATGAAGGAATGGTTCAGATCAAGGTAATGATTGTACAGGAGTATTGTCTTTAAAGGCCCCGGGTGCGGACTGCGGATGACGGCCGCTTCAGGCAGGCGCTGGAATTTCATGGCCATAGCAGCCATCCATAATCCGAATGCCGAAGAGGTCTGGTATTCGCCGCTAAGGTGCTTCCATGCCCCGATTCCAGAAGTCCCGGGCATGCCTGTAATTTCCTTATATATTTTATCAGATGATGCATCCCCGTTCAATCCGCTGATCACCAAGTCGATATCGCCGAAATTCAGGGCAGATCGTTGCAGGAATGCAGCAAGTTCTTCACTTAATGACCCTTCACTATGCTTTCTCCTGAAGAGATGCAAATCGGTCAGCTTTGCATATGAATGTTCGCTGTTTGCGGATGACAGAAGAAAAAATGCTGACCCTTCACCAGCAATGCTTCCCTTTGACGGTTGACCGAAAAGCTCCGATGTATCCACTGCTTTCCTTCGCCAAAGACCCAGTCTCCGCATAATCTCAAAAGAACTGTTGGTAAGTTCATCCATTCCTCCTGCGAGCACAGTGGCAGCCCTTCCGTTCCTGATCTGCATCATGGCATCAATAAGAGCCGATTCGAATGACCAGCCGCGGTGCACATAGGTAAAGTTGTAATTATGGCATTTCAGAAGCAGGGCGATCTGGGCCGAAACCGTATTATGCGTTGATTTTATAAATGAGGTAGGGGTGAGAAGTTCCTCTTTGTTCCTTACAAGGGTGGCCAGAAATTTTTCAGTATCCTCCATGCAACCGAGACCGGTCCCGGTGATTATGGCATCCGGAATCCCGCATCCTGCATCCTGCAGGCATATCTTCGAAGATGCAACTCCCATTTTGATAAGTCTTCCCATCCTGCGAAGGATGTCGGGACTGATGAAATCACGGTAAACAGGCTCGATGCAGGCCAGCCGGTTTGTTTGCCTGCGTTCGGGCTCATTCAGAAAAACGCTGTTGTCCATGGTTTTCTGGGGAGAAACATTCCCGAGTCCGTTAATATATACTGGGGCAGGGTTGTTCATCGGTTTATACAGGGTTGTATTTCGAGATAATAATGGTTGAATTGTTGCCTCCGAAACCAAAGGAATTCGATAATACATGATCGACTCTAACCCCTTCGGTAAGACTTTTAAGCGGACTGATCACCAGCTCTTTCATGGGGGTTGACCATCTAAGGTTTGGAAAGAGGCAGCTGTTTTCTATTGACATCAGTGAGATCACGGCTTCGATAGCGCCGGCTGCTCCCAGGGTATGACCTGTATATGATTTCGTTGAACTGAATGGAGGTACGTTCTCACCGAATATTTTCTGAACAGCAATTCCTTCACTAAGGTCGTTGTTTTGTGTCCCGGTTCCATGAACGTTAATATAGCTTATACTGCCGATATCTAATCCGCTCATCTCAAGCGCCTTGCTCATTGCCATCGTGGCGCCGGTACCTTCAGGTGAAGAAGCAGTCTGATGATAGGCATCGTTGGCATTCCCGTAACCGCTGATCACCCCATAAATACGTTTGCCTTTTTGCAAAGCAAGCCTTTCGGGTTCAAGCACAACAAAGGCTGCGCCTTCCCCTATGGTAAGCCCTGCACGGTTCTCGTCAAACGGCCTGCAACCTTCCCTGTCCAGTATCATCAGGGTATTGAACCCGTTAAGAGTAAACCTTGTCACCGAATCAGTGCCTCCTGCTATTACGTAGTCGAGCATACCTGCCTTTAACATTTCCGACCCGAGCATGATCGAATTCGCCGAGGAACTGCATGCGGTGCTGATGGTGGTTGTAAAGCCGCTTATACCAAGGCATTCAGCAATCTTTTCGGTGCTGTCTCCGCAATCATGGTTTACAACACCGGAAAGCTTTCCTTTTGAAGTGTTTTCCAAAAATAGGGGGTAAAAATTTTCAGTGCGGTCCATGCCACCGACAGTAGTGGCTGAGATAAGTCCTGTACGTGAACCAGGCTCCTTAATGCCTGCCATCCTTAATGCCTGTTTCGCAGCGACCAGCCCGAGCAGTGTTGTACGGGTATACTTCTTCAGGTTTTCCAGTCCGCAGAGCTCAAGTAACTCCTCATCTGATCTTTTTACTTCTGCCATTGGGAGCTTTCCCTTATGGATTGAGTCAAACCTCGTTATCCCGCCTATCCCCGAACGTCCGCTCATAAGTGAATCAAGGACCTCCCTGGCATCAAACCCGATGGAACTTATAATACCATAACCCGTTATGACAACACGTTCGTTCATTAACAAAATGAATTTGAACCTGCAAAAATAGGAAAAATCCCGACCCTTACCTCCTGAGCAGGATAAAGGAGTGATCGGTATTCATGAAATGGTTATGGATCAGAATATTGTTAAGCTTTTCCGGCGCCAAAGGAAGTACTTTCAATGATGCTGGCAACTTTTGCCTTTTAAGGATGTTTGCTCCTGTATACATAGCAAAACCTGATACTGTATGGAATTCCCCGCAAAGATGCTTATAACGTACTTTTGCTGACTGCGGAAGGGCCTCTGCCATGACATCATTGCAAACCGCATCATGGCTTGCATCCCCGTTATTACCCATCAGAACCAGGTCAATGTCGCGTGACGAGAGTTTATTTTCATCAAGAAATCGGCTAATAAAATCAGCAGTTTCGCTATTGGAAGCTGGTTTGTAAAGAGTCTCAACGGCCTCAAGCCTCGCATAGGTTTTTTCCGTTTTTGCACCGGAAATCAGAAAATAAGCGGCCCCCTCCCCAGGCAATGCACCAGGAACCTGGCTTTCCCATAAACCAAGATTGCTTATTGGTTCTGGTTTCCATAATCCCAGTCTCCTTATGATGGTCAGATGGTTAAGAGTCATTTCGTCAATACCCCCTGCCAGTACATTGACCGAACTGCCATCCGCAATCTGCAAAAGTGCATCGATAAGACAACTTTCAAGAGAAAAGCATCTGTGCACATAGGTCGAGTTGTACTGATGGCATTTGAGATGTATCGCGATTTGCGAGCTGATAGTGTTATAGGTCGACTGTATAAAGGGAGTCGGATTAAGGAATTTCTCTTCTATAGTAAGTTCGCCAAGGATTTTTTCCGTGTCCTCAACACTTCCTAATCCGGTTCCTGTTATTATCGCATCCGGCATCTTGCATCCTGCATCCTGCATCTTGTATCCTGCATCCTGCATCTTGCATCCTGCATCCTGCATCTTGCATCCTGCATCCTGCATCCCGTCTCCTGCATCCTGCAGACAGATCTTCGCTGCTGATATCCCCATCTTGATCAGGCGGCTGAGCCTTCTTGAAGCGATCGGATCTATGTAAGTCCTGTATACCGGCTCTACCGACTTCAGAAAGTCAGAATGATGCTCAACCACTGGCTCAAGAAATTCAGAACCGGGAAGGGTGTTCTGGGGCGAAATGATACCGATGCCGTTAATGTATGCCATACTTTTCAAAGATCAGTGAACTGTTGTTCCCCCCGAAACCGAAGGAATTGCTCATTATAACCTTCAGATCGGCTCCCTGTATAAGATGCTCCACCGGCCTGAAATTAAGTTCAGGTATCGGATTGGAGAAATTCAGGTTAGGCCATACAATGCCGTTTACCAGTCCGAGGATTGCAATAATCGCTTCGGCCGAGCCTGCTGCGGAAGTCATATGGCCGGTAAGGGGTTTGGTTGAACTCACATGCGGTATCTTCCCTGTAAAAAGCTTTTCAATAGCGCGGCCTTCCGAGATGTCATTGTTATCGGTTCCGGTGCCGTGTGCATTGATGTAATCAACTGCATCAGGAGCAAGGCCGCTCATTTCAAGGGCTTTTTTCATCGCCAGGTAAGCGCCCAGGCCCTCGGGCGACGAGGCAGTCTGGTGGAAGGCCTCGCAGGCGTTTCCGTAACCTGTGAGTTCACAGATGACCGGGTTGCCTGTTATTTTATTCGTTTCTTCCGTTTCAAGGACCAGGTATGCCGCCCCCTCGCCAAGGTTGATTCCATTCCTTGATGCATCAAAGGGTCTGCAAGGCTGTTTATCCAGTATTTTCAGGGCATTGAAACCATTCAGGTGGAACTTGGTCAGGGATTCGGTTCCCCCCGCAAGTGCACAATCCATCTTCCCGGCCTTCATCATTCTCGCAGCAAACGCAATCGCATTGGCTGCCGATGAACATGCAGTACTGATGGTTGTAATAAAATGCCTTAATCCAAGATAGTCTGCTATTTTCTCAGTGCTGTCGGCACAATCGTACGTGTTGATGAACCGGTTCTTACTGTCGTTGGTAAGAAAATCCTGGTAATACTTTTCGCATTCATCCATGCCACCAACAGTGGTCCCTGATATCACACCTGTTCTCAGGCCCTGAAATTTATCAAGCCGGGCATGCGAAAAAGCCTCCTTTGCTGCAATGATCCCCAGTAAAGCGTTTCGTGAATAAACCGGTTCGCTATCCAATCCTGCATCCTGCAATCCTGCATCCTGCATCAGTTCCTCGTTGGTCATGGGAACTTCTGAAACCAGGAGTTCGCCCTGGAGGCTGGTTTTGATATGCCGCACAGGACCGAGCCTGTTTCTAAGCTGGGTTAATGAAGAAAAGTTCTCCTGAACATTGTTACCCAGCCCTGAGATCATACCCAGGCCGGTAACAAAAATCCTTGAAGGCATTTACGCTTTCTTTTGGTGCTCGGTGATATATTCAGCCATGCTGCGAATCGAGAAGAATATCTTTTTCCCGTCTTTCGGGTCTTCTATCTTGATACCATAATTTTTCTCAAGCAAAACAATAAGTTCAAGAGCATCGATGGAATCAAGTCCCAGTCCTTCCCCGAACAGGGGAGAGTCGGGGTTGATATCATCCACAGAAATATCTTCGAGATTAAGCTGTGTAATTACTTCCTTTTTCAGTTTTTCGATCAGTTCGTCCATTTTCTCTTTTCAGTTTACTTTAATAATTTCATTTAATGTTGCTCCGGTAAAAGGAAGCGGCGTAAATCCCGGCTGGCCAGACGTGTTTTCAGCTTTCTCCACCAGAACCGTCATGGCTCTGAAATCGTTTCCCATCAGTTCAACCCATCCGCAGATACAGGCTTCTGCGCGATGGTTATCTATAATCTCCGAGGCATATTGACAAAGCTGCTGCGGATTGTAGGTTTCGCTGATCAGAAATGCATTTTCTCCTTTGAGACCATGGCGAATACATATTTCTCCTATCACAATATTCGCCAGTGTATATACGAAAACCGAAGGACTTGGGAAGTACGCCGATCTGTTCCTGATACTGTTCTGATGGATCAGGTCAGTATCGAGACTGGAACTGGAGTTGGCCAGTACGACCGCAAGAGATCCGGGTTCATATCGTCCGGGTTTTTCGTGCCTCAACAGCAATTCGGCAGACATGAACCCGAGTTTGCTCAAAGAATCCATCTTGTAGAATTTCGGGTAGGATATCTGCTCCTGCTTGTACAGAGCCTTGATAAACTCGGCAAAAGTAGCAATTTTTTCCTGATAATAGATAAGGCGGCTGTTAACAAACACTTTACCTTCTCCAATGTAGGAATATGCTGTGATCAGTTTTTCCATATTCAGCTTTTCTGAAATACGATGGCCGAATTGCAACCTCCGAAGCCGGATGCCAGTTTTAAACAGGTATTTACGGGTTTGCCAATCGTTTCGGTTATCACATTGATCTGTTCAGGAACACCAAGGGTGTCGAAACCTGCCGATCTGAACAGGAGGTTCATTTTCATTGATTTTATCACTGCAGCTGACTCCATGAGCCCCGAAGCCCCGAGGGTGTGTCCCCAGTACCCCTTGAAACTGTTTACCGGGACAGCATTCAGTTTACTCAGCGAGATTGCCCTCGCTTCCATCTCGTCATTATAAGGTGTTGCCGTGCCGTGAGCCGAGATATAATCAATACTGTTGCCATCAACTCCCGATTCACCAAGTGCTTTGCCAATGGCCATGCTTAGTTCCTCGCCGGTCCTGGAAGGGCCTGAGATATGATTCGCATCATTGCTTACCGAGCCTCCCATGATCTCAATATTGTTTTCATTTGCCGCCATGGATGTTGAAAGCACAAGAGTTCCGCAGCCCTCACCCAGCGATAGCCCGCTGCGGTGAAGATCGAACGGTTTGCAAGGTCCGGAGCTCAGTGCCTGGAATGACTGGAAACCCGAGATTACAAATTCGCTGGCTATATCACCACCCGTAACCACAGCCGATTGGTATTTGCCCGAACGCAGCAGTCGGCTGGCGGCAATCAGGGCCATCACACCTGAAATGCATGCATTGCTTATTATCAGGGGATCGTTCACGAAGCCGAAAAAATCTTTCAGTACTGCTGCAACCGACCAGAGATAGACCCTTTTGTGATCAAACCTGCCGGTATAACGGTCTTCGAGAAGATCAATATTCCCTTTGGTCGTTGACAGCACCAGTATGGTTTTTTCATCATGGATATTTATCGGGGCTGATTTCAGCGCATCACTTACCGACAGTATGAGCATCTTTTCCAACCTGGTAAAGGCATTGGCCGATTGTTTCTTTTTATACTGTGCAAGGATGGCTTCAAACCCTGAATTGATCCGGGTTGTATCGGCAAGCGACAGGGGAAGGGGGGAGGGGCTGAGGAAGTTGTCATCCTGCAACCTGATACCTGTTTTCCCTAACAGGAGCGAAGCCGCATTCTCATCCGCAGTGATCCCAAGGGAGGAAAGAATATTTTCTGATATAATGTAAACCGGTTTCATTCCAATCAATTAATCAATTCCCCATTTCTTTTTCCAGCCCGTGAAAAACTCAGGGGAGGTCAGGATGAGTTCGGCTTCGGGGGTAAGAAAAACCTGTGTGGTGCTTCCGGTGGCAACAACCTCACCGTCATGTTTCCTGGTAATGCGGTATTCGAACACAATCTTTGCTGCTTCTGTGGGAACGAAGGTTGTTTCAACAACAAGCACATCCCCGTAAACCAAAGGTCTTTTATAATCACAGTTCACCTTTACAATAGGGATCATCACATTGTGCTTGTAAACATCGAGGTATCCCAGGCTGAATTTAAGTCCGAAAGACTCCCTCCCGTCTTCAAAATATTTCAGGTAGTTACCATGCCAGACGATCTTCATTGAATCGACCTCGCTGAACCTTACGGTAATTTCTTTTATGTCGGTAAGTACCATTTTAGCTGTTTAAAGGAGAATGCACCCTGCGGTAAAACATAGCTACCGCGATGGATACGATAAAGAATCCAAGTAATTTGAGAATCTGGGGCAGGATGTCGAGCAGGGTGGCCTGCCTCAGGAAAAGGTCGATGAAACCCACATGGGCCCAGTTCAGAGGTGACCATAACGCAATATTCCTCATGACAAGGGGCATCATATACACCGGGACCCATAATCCGCCGAGCGCAGTTAAAACCACAACTGAGACGACCCCGAAAGCAGCTGCCTGCTGGTGTGTGCGTGCAATTGTGCCTACGGCTATCGAGAACCCGAGGGCTGCGAGACTTGACACGATCATCATGACAATGATACCGAAATAGTTTGAGCCAACGGTGAGAGGGGGTATGTCGGTCAGTGGAAGCAAATATCGTCCTGCAAGTAGCATCAGGATAAACTGCACTATGCAAACCACTGCATAAACGCTCACTTTAGCCATGAAAATAGAAAGATAGGATACCGGCATGGTATAAATCCTGATCATGCTGCCTTCTTCCCTTTCCTTGATCATGCTGCCGGTCATGGGAATCACTATAAAGAACATCGCAAACAGGGCCCAGGCGGGAACATTGTGCTGTGTTGTCGTGGGAATTACAGAGTCGCCCTTGCCAGCGGGAAAGATTTCGGTGAAATACACAGATTCCTTGTAATCCATTTTCGGCGGAAGGTACTGGGGAAACATCTTTTTCAGTTCTGTATTGAAAGAAGTGAAGATCATCGATGATTCGATGAACATGCTGTACTCCTTCATGGTTGCCATAAAGGCATATTTGAATGTGCCTTTGATCCCGGGATCGAAAAAAATCGAAATATTGATCGAATCATTGGCCTGGATGTCGAGAAATGGGTTGTCGACAGGCATCATGATGCCCGAAACGATCTGGGTTACCATCACCTGTACTTTATGCCTGATGATCTTCGTTGATTCCCTGGGAATGATGACGGCAACATTATATTTTCCCTTTGCCACCTGCTCCCTTGCGACCTCCCTTGTGACCGGTTTCCCGTCCACAACTGTATAGATTTTAAATATGTTGGAGCTTTTCAGGCCTTCCATGACTTTGGCAGCGAGGGTGTCATGATCCTCATCGACAAATAAAACCGGGATGGACGGTTCTGATGAAATGGCGCCCCATCCTTTTTCCTGGACCATGGCAAGTATCGTCACCATGATCATGGGCATAACAAACAGCATGATCAGTCCGGCCAGGTCCCTCACCAGGATCAAAGATTCTTTACGGCAGGCAGAAAAGTACTTGAACATAGTTTTAAGTTATCCTGTTAATCTCTGAGATCCTTTCCCGTAAGATGAAGGAAAATATTTTCAAGGTCTTTGAACTCAGGATGTTCAGCTACAAGTTCAAGAGGATTACCCATGGAGATTACATTCCCCCGATCAACAATGGCAACCCGGGAGCAGATCTTTTCAGCTTCCTCCATGTAATGCGAAGTATATATAACTGTAGTCCCTTTTTGATTCAGTTCTTTCAGGTGATCGAGGATTACAACCCTCGATTGTACATCGATCCCGACAGTAGGTTCATCAAGGAAGATAACCTTCGGGTCATGCAGCAGTCCGGCGATAAGATTAACCCTGCGTTTTATTCCTCCCGAACAGTTGGCAATTTTCTTGTCGGCATGTTTTTCGAGCCCGAAAACCGAAAGCCCTTCCGCGATTTTCTTTTTCAGCTGAGCTCCCCTGATCCCGTACATGTTTCCGAAGAAACTAAGATTCTCCCAGGCAGTAAGGGTAGGGTAGAGGGCCACGTCCTGGGGAACCACACCTATGATATGCTTGATGTCGTTCATGTGGGTGTGAATGTCGAGGCCATCAATACTTGCCTTACCGCTGGTGGCTTTGAAAAGCCCGCAGAGTATCGAGATGGTCGTGGTTTTGCCTGCCCCGTTCGGACCCAGCAATCCGAAGATCTCTCCCTGGAAAATATCAAGGGAAATGCCTTTTATTGCAGGCTCCTCCATCCCCTTGTAAATTTTGACCAAATCCCTGATCTCGATGATTGCTTTTCGGGGCATCAGAATTTTACCTTTTCGATTTTCTTAAACACCTGCTCTTCCATTCCCGCGATCTCGAGCATCATATCGCCAAGCGTCACATAATCCTCAACCGGCTGGGAACTCCTGTTTTTGCAGTTTCTTGCGCCAAGGTAAGTAAATTCTCTCCATTTATTGGCAGTACGTCCCATAAGGTCAGCAGCATCGAGAAGTTCAGGGTTGCTGAAGGTTTCACCGCTTTCTTTTAGGAATGAACCGAAAATATAACGGAACCCCGCACCGCCTGTGCCAAAATCCTCGGCCATCCTCAATATCTGCCCAAGATAAAAAGCAGCTTTCTGGTTGCCATGCTTTTTCGGCCATTTTTTGATATCCCTTGCCATTACCCTCATTCCCTTGATCCCGATAAGCCAGAAAGGCACCTTGGTCATCTCGTAAACGCTTTTCTTTATTCCCTGCTGAACTCCATTGCGGACGTCCAGTTCTTTTGGCATAGAATTGATCCAGTACATCTTGCCTTTCGGGGCAAACGGGCCTTTCGCCCAGCGAACGCGTACAAGGTCATCATAAGTAATGGTCTGCGGATGTTCCATTACCGTATCGCTCACATGATAGAGGTGGTCTTCTTTCCCGAATACTACCATATTATGCATGTTATAATGCATACGGTATTCAGGAGGGAAAAAGGTAAGGTTGAACACCCCGACCTGCAGACCTGTAGGAATGCCTTTTGCGAGGTTCCTGTCAAGGGCATCCATCGACTCCTTCTCATTATTGAACTTCTTGATGACTGTGGCGTCAACTCCAAGGTATTTTGCCGAACGGTGAAACACCACGTTGGGGAGGTTACGGAACGACATCATGGGTGCGAACATCAGCTTCAGAAAAGGCAGGTAACTGAAATAGATCCCTGTTCCTATTCCGAATGCCATGGGTTCACTCATATTAAACCCGTAGAAATTGTAAAGATTGGAGGTCGCACCGCTTTCGCAGTGTCCTGCCTGCCGGTGCGTATAATTAATCATTATTGGTTTACTGTCCATAATCAGGCTCGTTTTAATCAATTTTTTTAAGCTGTTCAATGGTGATGTTGAAAGCCTGGGCATATTTCTCAAGGGTCCTGTTCCCGAGACGCTTAAAAAAATATGGTTTGCAGTGCAGTTTCAGCTTCCAGATCGAAACCCCTGCCATCATTGAAAGACTCATAGAATCAGCCAGAATTTTCTCCATGTAATATACTATCGGGCTTGCCTTGCCTGCAAGAACCTTCTGGCGTGCTTCCTCGATACGGTCTGCAAAGAGATCCCAGGCCTGCTGTAGCACAATCCTTTCATCATTGTTGTGGTAACCAACAGATTTCTGAAAGTTCCCTTTTTCATCATATGAAAAGAGCAATTCCCTGTATTGTCCAAAGTTCTTATCCTTGTAAACAGGGTTGTTGTTTTCGGCAGAATTTTCCATACGGATGATTTTGAAAAATAAAGTCTGCGAAGTTATTAAAAAAACCTTTTTGGAGGCCAATTATCTTATCTTGATAAGCTTCCTGAAGATTTTCTCTTCACGGTCAGCGCACTCAAGCAGCATATCGGCAAGCATATCGTAAGATTCTTCGGGCTTGGCCCTTTTCTTGCAGTTCCTGGAACCGAGGTAGGAGAATTTCCTCCAGTGATTTGCGGCTTCACCCATTTCAATTGATACTTCCCTGATCCAGTCCTGCTTCAGCAGGGTTCCTGCCTCATCAAGAAAAGCCCCGTAAATGAAACGGAAGCCGGCTCCGGCGGTGCCGATTTCTTCTTCCATCCGCAGAACCTGACCCAGGTAATATGATGCCTTTTCTTCACCCAGCTTTTCGGGCCACTTTCTCAGCCGTTTAGAGAGATAACGTATTCCTTTGGTGCCAATGAGCGGAAACGGCACTCCTACCATATTGTAGGCCGTCTTGTGTATGCCTTTGATGATCCCTGGCTTCAAATCGACAGATGTGGGTACGCTGGTAGGATAGTACATGCGTCCGTTAGGCGCAAACGTGCCTTTGGCAAACCTCACCCGCATCAGGTCCTCATAACTGATCTCCACCTTATGTTCCATCAATGTGTCACTAATGAGATAGTTATTGTCCTTTTTACCGTAAACTACCATATTATGCATGTTGTAATGCATACGGTACTCGGGAGGGAAAAATGTGAGATGGAATGTGCCTACCTGGAGTCCCACAGGCAAGCCCTGTTCGAGAACTTCATCAAGCTTTTTCATTGAATCCTCAGGTTTTTTGAACCGGTGGATCTTCGTTTGCACACCCAGGACTTTTGTTGCGCGATCAAACACCATTCCAGGCCATACCCTGAACGATGTCACGGGAGCATGTTGCATTTTAAGAAATGGGAGATAGCTGAAAAACAAACCAGCCCCGATTCCAAATGCCATGGGCTCGCTGATATCCAGTTTATGATAATGCAGGAGATTGGAGGTGACACCACTTTCGCAATGCCCTGCTTGTCGGTGCTCAAAATTCAGTTCGCTCATATCAGATTAATGAAGGGTTCATAAGTTCGTTAACCCCAATATTGAATACCGAGGCATATTTTGAAAGTGTTTCATGCTTTAATTTGGAGAAAATACGGGGTTTCAGATGCCTTTTGATCCTCCACCGCATAAAACCGGTATAATCAGAAAGCATAGGGAGTTCCATAAGGTTTTTCTCCATATAAAAGGCGATTGGACTGAGATGGCCTTCTCTGATTTTTGAAGATATATCTTTAAGCCTGCTTTCGGCTTCATCCCAGCTTTGTTTTATAATGATCTGGTTCCCAAGATAGTGATAATCAACCTTCCGGGTATAACCTTTCCCAGGCTCAAAAGAGTAATGCAGTTCCCGGTTATAGGTATAAATCAGTTCTTCTTTTGCTTCTTTTTCTTCATTTTCCATGAGGATCTCTGCTTAATTGACATTTCAGGCGTTTTCAAGGAATATTCTAAGTTCACATTCAGCAATCAGTTGATCAAAAAGGTGGATCTTTCCTTCAACAACAGTGGCATTCAGGATTTCATGAGTAACAGTTACGCTGGTAAATATCTCGTCACCGGCTTTGGGAAGCTTATAAATTTTAAGTTCCTTAATCGCACCGATAAAACCCAGCCTGGGTTTTTCCCCTTCACTTCCCGGGACAGCAGCGATTCCTGCAGCAGCACTTTGTGCGATATTTTCAATCAGTGCAGGCTCACGAAGAATGCCATCCGCAAGAAACACATTATCATCCCTGATAAAAAAGGAAGTGACAGTGGTCTTGTCCTTTACACCGACAATGCGGTCAACCATCACCATCGGCGGCTTCTGTGGAATATTTATTTCTTTAAATGATGCCATAAAGAGCCCTTTCTGTTTCTGCTTCTCATACGATTCATGGCCGTTGCCACGTCTTCATCGGGGAATACCCAGCGACGGCCTGATTTTTCAGCCCTTTCCTTCAGGCTTGCATAGTTTACCGAATGGGATATGTAATATACAGGTTCAATAATCGGCTCGCTGGCTGTGAGAAGTCCTTCAGCAATGCTGATCTCATGAAGTTTAGTCCCCGGGTAAATACGCATTCCGACATAAGGAAAGAATACTGTATTCTCTATTCGTTTTGAATTTTCGAAACTCTCATCAACAGTAAGGTCCGTCTCCCCATATCCTCCGATGATCATAAAATGACAGAAATAAACACCTGCCTGGTTACAGTATTCAGAAACCCTTACTACCTCATCAACGTCAAAATGCTTACCGTAAGCCTTAAGTGTGGTGTCGGACAGCGACTCGGTGCCGAATTCAATATGTGTCAGCCCTGCCCGGGCAAAGAGCTCCAGAAGGTCTTTCGAAAGTTTGTAAGGCGAAAAATAAGCACCCCATTTAAGCTTCATATTTGATTTAATGATCTTCTCAGCCAGCTCGATATTAAAGTTGTTGCTGATGTTGAAAACCGAATCAGTGAAAAAATAGTAATCGATATTATGGTGATAGTAGAGGTCGCTAAGGGTATGGAGAATACGGTCGGGATCTAAGGTTCTGACGTTATGGCCTTCAATGAGGGGATATGTGCAGTATATGCAGTTGAACGGACAGCCCCGTTTAGTCTGGATGTTGATCATCCCGCTTTTCTGCCAGTAATATTTAACCAGGTCTGAGTCGAATGAAAGCTCAGGAGTTTTAATGAATGAAGTTCTTCCGTTATTCCTGATTTCATCGTTTTTCCTGTACACCAATCCCTGGATTTCAAGGTCAGGAGCCCCCTTGCCGATGCTTATCAGCAGCCTGTGAAGGCTTTCCTCACCTTCGCCTGCTACACCAAAATCAGGCTGCAGGAGTTCAAAGAGTTCTTTCGGATAAATGGAGAATGCAGATCCGCCAACAATAAAACAGGTCTTAACACCTGATCCCCTGATGATGTCGGCAATTGCTTTGTAGCCGCCAACGAAGCTTTCCCTGGTATAAAAGTTCACATCATCAATATTTCTAAGGGAAAGCCCGGTATAATCCGGTTTATATGAAATAAGGAGATTGCTGAGTTCTTCACTGTTGTGGAGGTTGAAATCAAAGGACCTGATCTCCATCTCAGGCATGCGGTCGCTGAGATAGGAATACAGGTAGGATATTCCCAGAGGGTAAACCGGGTATGGATTTGCGTATCTGTTTGCGGATATGAGGAGAAGTTTTTTCTGAATTGGGGCTGAAGAACCTGGATCGACTTTCGGGGCTGAAGTTGTTTCAGATTCATTCCCGGTTTTTCCGATTGGAGGATGGATGGGTTCAGGCAGTTTCCAGAAGTCGTAATAATTGAACCATTGCAGGGGATACTTCAAAACAATGCTCTCAAATGCATCAACAAATTTCCTGACTGCACCTGCAAGGATGACATCCCGTTTCTTCAGGTTGTTCGAGAATTCGATTTGCTGAAGAGGAGTTGAATAAAAATGATAATGCGATTTCGATTCCTTAACTGCAAACACATAGGCAGCAGGGACTTTGAACCGGGCTGCCAGGTTAACAGGTCCTATGGGGAAAGCGGCAGGTTTGCCCAGGAACCCGGTGACTATGGTTTTATTACCCTGAATGTACCTGTCGCCATGCATTGCTATGATCTCACCCCTGGAAAACGCCTCCTTGATTTGCTGGAGGTGGGAATAATCCTCTTTGATAATGATAAAGCTGACATTCCGCCTGAGGATATCGGCCAGGTAGCCTTTGATCTTTTGATGCTCTGCATCGTACATCAGGATGTTGATCTTCTTTTCGAGCCTCACAAGGAGTTGTCCTGCGATTTCCCAGTTCCCCAGATGACCACTGATCAGAAGTCCGCCTTTATCCATCTGCCTGAGATACTCTTCTCCTTCGAATTCAAATGTGAACTTATGCTGAAACCCGGCCAGAAGGGCCAGTTTGTCGACAAGGATCTGTCCGAACACATAATAATTACGGTAAACACTGAAAAAGGATTTCAGCTTTCCATAGTTCATACGCTCACGAAAGTAGCTGAAAATGGCTTTAAATGCCTTCCCTGAAGAAAGCATGAAGTAGGAGACAACGAAAATGAGGAGGAAATAGGCAAAGGAAATTCCAAGATTCCTGAGTGTCCATACAAAGATTTGATAACCAAGGACTCCTCCGCGGGTTTTACCTTCCCAGGATCCCATCTTTGCTAATTTGAATGGACACGTTTAATGATATAATCGTAAAAATCCTGCAAGCTTTTTATATCAGCCATTTCTTCAGCCTTCATCTTAACACCGAAATTACGTTCGATGATCACGAACAGATCAACAAAATCAAGGCTGTCTATCTCCAGGTCCTTTTTCAGATCAGCAGCAGGGCTGATCTTCTCCGCATCAATCTCTATATCGTCAATCAGCAGTTGATTTATCTTGCTGATTATCTCGTCATTTTGCATTATAAGGCAGTCTTGTAAAATGCAAAAGTAAAAAAAAAAAACGAGAATTTCAGAAAGAGGCTTTCCTGACGACGAGTGAGGAGTTGGTTCCGCCGAAACCGAAAGAGTTCGAAAGGAAGGCATTTATCTCGCAGGGAGTGGTAACAGTGGCAAGGTTGAGGGAGGACGATGCCTCATCGGGATGTTCGAAATTAATATTCGGTGCAACAAAATTATTTTGCATCATCAGGACTGAATAGACAATTTCGCTGGCGCCGCCCATCCACATTTCGTGGCCGGTCATCGATTTTGTGCTGCTTACCAGGGGCATTTCTTTACCGAATATCTGGAAAATAGCCTTTGCTTCGTTGCCGTCGCCTGCCGGTGTGGAAGTGGCGTGGGCATTAATATAGTCGATGTCAGAGGGCATCATTCCAGCGGCTTTCAGCGACATCCGCATGGCCCTGGCAGGCCCATCAACATTCGGGAGTGAAATATGTTCCCCATTGGAAGAAAATCCATACCCTACAAGCTCGGCCAGAATAGGAGCTCCCCTTTTTTTTGCCGATTCGTAACTTTCAAGTACGACTGTTGCAGCCCCACCGCTGGGTACAAGACCGTCACGGTCCCTGTCGAAAGGCCTTGAAGCTTTTGACGGCTCAGATTCCCTCACCGAAAATGCATTCAGAGCATCAAAGCTTGCCGTTGATTCGGGGTTGATTTCCTGGGCTCCTCCGCAGATGATCATGTCCTGGAGGCCCTGCCTGATCATCAGGAAAGCAATACCAATGGCATGAGATCCGCTTGCGCAGGCACCGCTCACGGTGAAGTTGATACCTTTCAGTTTAAAGATTACCGAAAGGTTCATCGATACCGTTGAGTTCATCGACTGGAAAATATAGCCGGAGCCTATAAGCATGGTATCTTTCTCTTTCCGCAGTATGTCAACTGATTCCACAACGGGGACAGCCGAACTGTCGTTCCCGTAGAGAATTCCAACTTCGTTCTGATCAAGGTACTGCTGTTCAATACCGGCGTTTTTAAGGGCTTCAAGGGTAGCCATGTAGGCGTATTCTCCCTGTACGGGCATTCCAACCCTCATGCGGCGGTCCAACACTCCTTTAAGGACCGGCCTGTCGACCATACCTGTGAGGGCTGAGCGAAATCCCATCTCTTTTCGTTTCGGATCAAAGATAATTCCTGATTTTCCGTAATACAGGGAATCCTTTACATCGGCCAGGTTCTTCCCAATGACCGAATAGATACCTAAGCCGGTAATGACGACACGGGTCATTTTTTAAATGGTGAAATGGTGAGTTGGTGAGTTGGTGAAATACATTTTAAGATGATTAAGTGTATAAGCCGCCGTTGACGTTGATTACTGTGCCGGTGATATATGAAGCTTCGTCGGAGGCGAGGAACCTAACTGCAGAAGCAACCTCTTCGGGCTTTCCGAACCTCCCCATCGGGATCATCATTTTAAGCTGTGCCTCATCGAGGTCTTTGGTCATATCGGTTCTTATAAACCCAGGAGCAACAGCGTTGACAGTCACATTTTTTTTTGCAATCTCCTGGGCCAGGGCTTTGGTGGCGGCAATCACTCCTCCCTTGGCAGCAGAATAATTGGCCTGCCCTGGCAAACCCTTGATCCCGCTGAGCGAGACCACGTTGATGATCCTGCCGAATTTGTTCACCAGCATATCCTTCAGCAGGAACCTGGTGATATAAAAGAAGCTGTATAGGTTGGTGTTCAGAACATCATACCACTCTTCATTTTTCATCCACATCAAAAGCGCATCCTTCCTGATACCTGCATTATTTACAAGGATGTGGATGTACTTTCCTTCGTTCCTTGCCTGCCAGCCACCAAGAGCTGTTTCAACTGATTCCTGGCTTGAGACATCAAACTGCATAATCTCCCCGTCTCCGCCATTTTCACGCACTAAAGCCAGGGTCGATTCAGCCTGTGAGGTATTTGAGTTAAAATTAATGATGATGTAGAACCCATCCCTGGCAAGGCTGGTACAAATAGCTTTGCCTATTCCCCGGGACCCGCCTGTAACAAGTGCAACTCTCATTAAGGAACTTTTATTCAGATTAGTACTATTCTTCGACCGAAAACTGGGGTTTATTCTCCATGATATACTGAACGATGTTCCAGATATCATTGTACTTGCTGGTATCTTCCGTAAACACAGGAACTATCTTCCGCAGGTCCTCAAACTTACTTCTTGAATAAGTAGAAAGCTTGTCCTTGATGTTAAGATAGTCAATAGCCTGCAGTATGGATATCATTTCAATTGAAAGAACCTGGTATGAGTTGTCGATGATCTTCTTGGTCATAAGCGCGGCATTGGTTCCCATACTCACGATATCCTGGTTGTCGTTGTTGTTGGTAATACTGTGCAGCGACATAGGGAAGGAGAGTGTCTGGTTCTCAGCTACAGTAGAAACAGCTGTGAACTGAGCTCCCTGCATCCCAAGGTTTAGCCCGAGCTTTCCAAGATTCACGAAAGGCGGAAGTTTTTCGTTTAGTTTGGGATTCATCAGGTAATTCAACTGACGCTCGGCAAGCATCGACAGCTTGGTAATGGCTATCTTCAGCTTATCCATTTCAAGGGCAATATAATCCCCGTGAAAATTTCCCCCGTGATAAACATTATGGTGTTCACCGTCAATTATGGGATTGTCGCTGGTCGAGTTCACCTCGTTCATCAGCACGTGGGTTGCATAAAGGATGGTATCATGCACGGGCCCCAGAACCTGGGGAACGCAGCGGAGTGAGTAATATTCCTGCACTTTGTGCTTAAACACTTCGACTTCCACTGCCTTGTCGTTGTTGTAAAGATGGTCGGCACGGCGGCGGATAAGCTGGCTGTCCTTAAGGATATATTTCATGGTACGGGCAACAACCCTCTGTCCATGATGCGATTTGGCCCTGTTAAGACCATCCGAAAAATGATCGTCATATGATTCCACGATCTCGGTGATCATTGAAGATGCGAGTATTGTCCAGTCGACCAGGTTGCGGGCATGGATCACGTTAATCATGCCTATCCCTGTCATAGCCGAAGTTCCGTTGATCAGGCCAAGGCCTTCGCGGATATGCATTGTTATCGGATTGAGGCCTTCTTCGGCAAATACCTGGGCTGCAGGAAGGGTCTGGCCCCTGAACAGGACATCGCCTTCACCTATCAGGTTCAGTGCCAGATGTGCCAGCTGAACCAGGTCGCCACTGGCGCCGACTCCGCCGTGTTCGGGAATGTACGGATTGATATCGCGGTTAACCATCTCTTTCAGCAGGTCTACAACTTCGATATGAATACCCGATTTAGCCTGAACAAGCGAGCTGATCCTGGCAAGCATGGTGGCTTTTGCATATAATGGAGGAAGAGGGGGGCCGCATCCTGCGGCATGACTGCGGATGAGGTTGTACTGTAACTCAAGCTCCCTGTTTCCGTTTATCTTGAACTGGGCCATCGGACCCAAACCGGTATTAATTCCATAGATAACTTTGCCCTGGGCAAACTCTTTCAGAAACTCAAAATCTTCTTCAACTTTTCTTCTTGCTTCAATGTCGATATCAATTTTCTCACCCTCAAAAAGGACTTTGAAGAAATCATTGACTGAGAGTTTCCTGCTTCCGACTATTACCATGATCTCAATTTCAACGTTTTCAGCATCTTCCGGGGTTTCCGGGCTCTGCCTTCAAATAAGGTGGCAAAGTTAATTTTTTTTATTGAGACTAGTATCATTTTGTTACTTTTGGAGGATACATAAGCGAATGAAAGTAAGCATTATTGGCGCCGGCGTTTCAGGACTTGCGGCAGGCTGTTATCTGCAAATGAGCGGGTTCGATACGGTTATTTTTGAAAGAGGTTCTACTTTCGGCGGGTTATGCAGCAGCTGGAGAAAAGGGGAGTTTACGTTTGAGAGCGGTTTTCAATGGTTACTTGGATCCAAACCAGCCAATCCATTCTATCAGTTGTGGAATGAGTTGATTGATATGAAAACCGTTTCATTCTTTACGCATGAGAGCCGGATGGATATCGAAATGCGAAATTCCTGCGACAGCAAAGGCAGCAAGGTTTTCCACCTATACACGAATCTCAATCAGCTGAGGGCTTACCTTTATGAAAATGGTCCCGAAGATGCCAGGGCAATAGATAAGCTGATACGTTCGATGAGAAGGATTCAGTCGTTCGAGATCCCCCCTATGATCAGAAAAGTGCCTCAGCTTCTTCCTTTGAAAGAAAAGATCAGGTATGTCAGGTACCTGCCTCTTCTGTTCTTTCTCAAAAAGCTGATGAAAGAGACCAATGTTTCATTCGCCCGTAAACTGAAAAGTTCATTTCTCAGGGAAGCTTTTGAAATGCTTTTCGACGGTGAAGAGCTTTCCTTAATGATCATCACACTGCCCCTGGCCTACAACGACCTGGATTCATCAGGCTATCCGATAGGAGGGGCAGCTGCCTTTGTCGGTAGGCTCACCGAAAAATACCTTTCACAGGGTGGAAAGATCCGCTACAATGCCGATGTGAAAAAGATTCTTGTAAAAAACGGTGAAGCAAAGGGAGTCCTTCTCAGCAGCGGTGAAGAAGACATTTCCGATATCGTACTATCGGCAGCCGACTGGCATTATACAGTATTTGAAGCGTTAGGAGGCCGTTTCGTAAATAAAAGCATAATGAAACTTGGCAACAAAGAGCAGTTCAGGGTTTACTACTCTCTTTTTATCGTATCACTGGGGCTTGGAAGGACGTTTGAAAATGAATCCCACTTTTTAAGATTTCCCCTGGATCGGGAAATCGAATCACCCGATGGGACAAGGTATTCCCGACTCGAAGCTCATATTTACAACTATGATCCAACCCTCGCTCCGGAAGGGAAAACCACGGTTTCATTCAGCTTATACACCATGAATGCAGATTACTGGATTGACCTTCGCAGGGCCGACAGGAAGCTGTACGACCAAAGAAAAAAGGAATTTGCTGAAGAAGTCATCACCCTTGCCGAAAAGAGGTTCGGGCATATAAGGGAATTCATCGAAGAAACAGATATTGCAACCCCTGCAACTTTTTTCAGGTACACTAACAACTGGAAAGGCTCTGCCCAGGGCTGGCTCCCTGGAAAAAACATCATGGCCCGGTCTACTGTTCCGTATGAACTGCCCGGACTTGAAAATTTTTATTATTCGGGTCATTGGAGTATCCCAGGGGGAGGATTGCCTGTTGCCATTAAATCGGCCAGGGATGTGGTGCAGATCATTTGCAGGGATAAAGGAATGAATTTCGGGATCGGGCAATGATCTGGGAATCAGCCATCCGCCTGCCTGGATCAAATTTATTTTTGCCGCTTAACGAGAAATTTCTACCTTTGCAGCCACATTTGGCCCCGTAGCTCAACTGAATAGAGCATCTGACTACGGATCAGAAGGTTACAGGTTTGAATCCTGTCGGGGTCACAGAGAATCAGCCACTTACGATAAAAAGTAAAGTGGCTGTTTTCGTTTTTTCAAGCATTTTTCAAGCATTTACAATTATCTATTCCGGAATATTTCCGTTTAAAACTTTTCTTTTTCAGGTTTGTCAAAAGGCTGCTGGATCTGAATTATTAAATTCCCTTTCGTCCATGAAGAAAGTTTCCCTGCAGGTTTTGGCACCCGCAGGGAAACCTGAAATACTATGACCAGGAAAATCACCCCCAGATCATATACCTGGGCGGATCATTGAGGCGGATGAAGTTCATGGCCTCATGGATATTGAGGAACCTGAACCTTGCGGCCTCTTTACCACTTGGGGAAAACAAGGTGATTTTGATTGTGGACGACCACTTGACCGGCCGGCCGTTGTGGTGCAGGATGACCTGACCGTTTTCATTGACATGATAATCACAGGCTAAATCATGAATTACCTGAGTTGAAGAATGACTGATGGTTGTTGACATACAAACCTCCGCTTTTAAGTGTTACAAATGGTTTAGTGCATAAAATGCAAATCGTAAGCACTACACAGCGGAGTAAATTTTAATACGCAAGGCTGCCGGTCATTTTTTTGCCCCGGAAGATATACAATCGAAAAAAATGACGGCACCCGTAGGGCCATGGCCTTGCGGATTATAAATTTACGGAGATATCTTTGGTGAGATTTGCATTGAAGCAAACAAAAATGACTCCAACTAAATATGTGGAACAGTGTCCCACATATTTTATAACCAGGGTGATTATTAGGAATTTACGGAGATACCTTACGTGAGATTTGCATTGAAGCGAACAAGCTGGTACCTGAGGTTATTGTTTCAGCAGTTTCTTCCCTTTTACAGTCAATCGGTATTTTTGATAGCGACTTTGAGGTTTATCCGGTAATGTCATTTCGATAAGGCCGCAATCAATCAATGGCTTTATGTTGGTTTTGAAATTCAGCGTTTGATTTTCCAATCCAAGAAATTCGAACAGTTCAATTCTTGATTTCTCTGTTTCCAGATAATCTATGATGACAAGTATCTTAGTTAATGTCTTAGTTAATTTTTGAGCGCTTAGTTTATTCCTTATTTCATTTACAACCTCACTGGTATCACTTTCCAACAGGTCACTTAATGCTTGCAAATCAACACCTTCAGAGAAGATTTGTGCAATAAGCTGCTTAGTTAATTTAGCCCCCGTCTTAGTTAATATCTTAGTTAATGACTTAGTCCCCTCTAGCTCGGGATGACAGGGGAGGGTGACCATAAAGAGGACCTGGTCTTTGTCGGTATAGAATAGCGGTTCGGGGCTACCGTTGGCGGCCAAGGCATCGCGAATGATCGGGAATCCGGTGGATTTGCCTTCGGTGAGATCGAGTTCTTTGAGGAAATCTCCAATACGGCGGTTACGGTAGGCGCGGGAGACTACCCTACGTTGCTGTAAATCGATATTTGTGATGGGCGGCATGGGGCCAGGATAGCTCAGCACGGTGATTTTATCGGGGAATACCTGTATTTCGATGGGCGCCTCTTCGGCATAGCTTTTATGATAGACCGCGTTACTGATCACTTCCTCCAGTGCATTATAAGGATAATTGCTGATGGTTTTACTTTCGGCCTGGCCTGTAATTTTCAGGACTTCTGTACGGATCACTTCCTTTTTAAGATAGGCGAGGCTATTTCGGATTTGATGGTGCAGAGGCCCTTTGAAGGTTTCGGTGATAAAATTGCGGCCCGTATCGTCAGGATGAATGGCCAACTCAATCCAGGCACGGTTAAAAAACTTGTGAGGCTCCCGGTTAAAGAACATCAGCCCGACATTCACCGGCCTTAAAAACTCGGCCGGGCCCCGGGAAATCTGCATCTGCCGACACAATTCAGGAAAAGGGATCTTCACACTCTCGTCGAACAATTCACTTCCAACCTCCTGCAGGAACTCTCGGATTAAACCCAAATCCAGATCGTTGAGCTGGGCCTGCTGATTTACACGATCATCGAAAGGAACCTTTGCCGTGAGCTCAATAAGCCGGGCCAGATTATCACCGTGGGGCACAATGCTACGGGAACCAGCACGGATATAATATTGCCTGCGGGAATCGTTGCCCAGGGTTGAAGGACCAGAATATGGGCGGAGATCCCCGGCCGGGACCCAAATGACCAGGATATGCCGATCATCAAGACTATACGGTTGAATTATGGGCAGGTAGTTGGGTTGAATCTTATAGCAGATGTTGATCAGTTCACCCTGTATCGCATCGAGACTATTAAGCGGCAATCCAACCGGAGGGAACTGAGGCACCCCATCGACCGTTGCAATACCCACAATGATGTACCCGCCACCCCAATTGTTAAAATCGTTAGCAAACGCACAGATCGAATGCAGGACATCTTCGGGATTCCAGCCAGCCTTAAATTCCAGACGTTCCCATTCCACAACCTTTCCGTGAACCAAATCTTTTATGTTGATAGGGAGGGCCATAGTTTATTATGATTGTACGATTAATGCAATTTCTTCTACGGTCAATCTATAAAGTGCCTAAAATTATATTTTACTTAAAATTGGTAGCATAAAGCGTTTACAGGTTGTTGGAAATTCTCTATCAAGGTGAAAGGGATTTGAAACGGCTACCATATTTCCGAGGTTTCGGCTCGAAAAGTCGAGTTTGCCCGCAAGCAGTTTCATAATGCGAAATCTTTGCCGGGGTTATTAGAGTGTCTATTTTTGGGTAGTCTCTGGCATTGTAGGCTCGTACAATTTCTTTAGCAGAGCTCTCAGGAATAGCATCTATAATCGGCACTCTAAGTTTTTTCAGATTTTGGCTTTGCCATCTTGGATATCCTCCATTCATCTTATTCCCAAGTTCACAAAGTTGACTCTTAACAAAATCAGACATTAAAATAGCTGCAAGTAAAACAAGTTTTTCGTATGATCTTCCTGTGATATAATATAAGTTATGATGAGGATAGTAATTTCCCTGGTCAATGAACAAATGAGTATTACCTGAAATGTCGGGCAAAATTATCTTATCCTTCTTTGTCAAATCCGGCGTTATTCTATCAATCGTCTTATACCATTTCTTCGGATTTTTTTTGGAAACATGTCTTTTGAGTAATGTTTCTCTTTGAGAGTAAAAGTACTTTTTAGCTTTTGGATATTGTTCCAGGTCGATAAGTTCACCGTTTTCTGCAAATGGATTTAGAATGAACTTGCCTGACCAATCGAATTTGTTGTCATGAATGTCTCTTGAAGTTAATATAGGAAGTAATAACTCATTTTCTACAATACGATTAAAGTCATTCCGGATGAAAACCTTATCAGAACCCGTCGCGACACCAATACCAATTTTGAAGCCCTGGTTCTCAATGGAATCGAGAAATTTTTCATGTCTATTCCCATTTGATATATATGAAAACCAATTTTTCGCTACACGAGTGTTCAGGGTTCGGGATGGCATTATTGAATGATCTATTTTATTTAAGTCATCTATATGGTGAATTCGATAATAATTCCCCTGTAGCTTTTTGTCAGACTTTCTGATTGTGGTTATTGCGGGATAAGCAATCACATCTTCCTCAAAAGGGCAGGTTCCTTCAATATCTATAATCTCATCAAGAGCATAATTTAGGCCTATTAATTCTCTGAGATTTTGACCGTATTGATTTTTTAGCCAACGATTGGAGCATATGAATGAGAGGATTCCATTTTCGTTTAGAAGGCGAAGACTTTTTTCATAAAAGGCAACATATAAGTCACTCCTGTGAGTAAATGTCCTAAATACCTGTCTATATATGGACTTCTCTTTCTCTGGTATATTCTCATGGCGGACATAAGGCGGATTACCAATAACTATATCACAAGGGATTGATTCTGCAAGGAGAAAGTCAGTGGTTTGAATCATTGTTTTTGGCAGGATTACTGAAAGTTCATCTAATCTTGATTTAATCCTAGTAGTGAGTAATTCGGACATCTTGCTATCAATTTCATAAAGCTTAATATTCGATAGCGCTTTCTGAAAAGAAAAGCCGAAGTTATTAGAGGATTCAAAGAGACGATCAATTATAGCAATAGCAAAAGCGCCATCTCCCGCTGCAGGTTCAGTAACTACCTTTTCTCTAAGATCGGTTGATGATATATATCCAATTCGATCGAGCATGACGTCGACAACCAATGGTTTTGTGAGCACCAAACCATGATGATTTCCATTAGAACGACTGCCGTATATCATAATTTAATCTCTTTCAATTTCCCTTGTATAAAACCCATGAACGATAACAGAAATGAATCAAAGGATATATCGACCTCAGGAGAATCAAATTCCATTTTTTTATTAGTCCAGATTAATGCAGTTGACGAGTAATGTCTCTCTAGCATAAGTTTTTGACAAAGGATTAAATATCTATCGATGTAACTTGTATTTTGGAATTCAGGACGTACTTTGAAGTATGGCTCCTGAAGTCTAACCGGACTTGTAGACTTTTTAGTTTTCTCGACAAGAATGAGATAACCTAACCACGGAGGCTGTTTTTGTGCGAATCCCTGTTCTCGAAAAGCAGTCCACAAATCAACCGCACTCCCCAGAGCTTCTTCTGTTCTGTTATTGAAGTTATTACCAAAGGAACCAACCTGGGATTTCAGTTCCACGACAGCAATTAACTGATTTTTAGGTGTAATGATTAAAAAGTCCCAATCCTTGGTAGGTCGAAAATACCCAGGCAGATTGTTACCCTTTGTATAAATACAAGATTCAGGAACACCTAAGTCCTTTGAAACCTGAACCAGTAGCTCGATAAACCCATTAAGTTGTTTTCCGCCCGTGACTGAACTTCTGCTTCCCTGATCTGATTTTTTTTGTCCTTTTGCTTGAGAGTCCCTGGTTTTCCAAAAGTGTTTTATTGCTTTTGTTAAGAGTTTCTGATATTTTTCTGTCGATAATCTTTCCATTAAGTGTTGTCTTTATCTCAGTAATAAAACTAGCATTAAAATTCCAGTAGTTTAATTTTTGCCTTCCACCCAGCCGGTAGGTATTATTCGAAATAAATTCCAATATGTTTTGCCAAAATTCTTCCTTTTGAATATCCTCGAATTCCAACACTTTTTCCTAACTCATATGGTATTGAGATACCTTTTTGAACATACTGATCCTTCGTAATATCCAGAATTTCATTAGTTTGTTTATTTTGAAGGTAATAATGAGAACCATGTTCCCATTTTATTCTGTTTATAACTTTGACTAACCACTTGTCCTTTTTTCCATTACACTTATAGATAACTTGGCAAGCAGCAAAACAAAATCCCGTCGAGTCTATGCCTGATCGTAAATTTTTCTCTAACCATTCTTGATCAAGCACTTCTGTTTTTACATCAGGATTTGTAAAAGCAAGCTGCAATTTGTCAATAAGTTCTCCTAATGGAATTTCTTTACTTAAATCCATATAGCCCCATAAAATGTTCGACACATGAATTATATTGGTCATTTAGCTTTTGAATCACTTCATCATGCTTACTTGTGTCTCCATCAGCTTTTTTATCCAAAATTTCCTTCATTTTTTTCATATTTTCAAGAGTTGTTATATATAACGACTCCAGCATTTTGTCATAGTCTACTTCCATAATTGTTGTTTATATTGTTAGATAAATCTCAAACTTGATTTCATTAACACTTGCCCAAAACGTTCCGCTGCCAGCCACAGCATCAAATATAGCGGCTTTTGGCAAAAGTGTTTAACTATTTTTGAACCTTCCACAAAAGATATGACGGGTTTTGCTTCACTTTGTCCTGATAATCCTTAAAGTCTTTGTATCCCTTACCTACCGCGACTGCAGAGGCAATTAAACTCAGTCCACCTGTCAATGCAGATGCAACAAGACCACCAGTCATCAGTGCTGCATCAATTTTCATATTTCGTGCTACCGATTTTATCTGTTGGTTAATCTTATTGACTTGGACTTCATTTAATTCGTGAAGTATATTTTCTTTCGCTCTTTTTAGCTCTTCAGGGTTTGAAATACCCCTTAAATCCCTAAAATGCCTTTCAAGTTCTAAGCGGAAATTAGTGAATACATCCTCTTCATGCGTTCTTATGGCCATTAATTCGTCCAAATTAATTTCTGAAATAAATGGTAATTCCATGTTTAATAACTCAGTCACTGTGTGAGTTTGAATCGAATTCTTTACTCCAAAGTAGGTTGTAAGAAGGTTTGCAGTAAAAAGGTTATCACATAAGTAAGTTGAATTTAGTTCGGATGCGATAACGTTTTCCATATATACCTTATCAAAAACAGCCTTAGAAGAAGAATTCACTGATTGCTTAACCCATGCTTTGAAATAATTAACTTCAGGAGGTGTATCTGGAAGTGTTTGTCTGAATATTGCAGTACCATCTTCCTCATTGACAGACTCAATAATCATTTCCCATAGATGATAAATAAAAGTACTCTCAGTATTATAATCTGCAAAATCGATATGAATACCTCTACTTGGATAAAGGGTGTCCTCAATACGCCATCCGATATTTTCTTTTACCATTGATTTTACAATAACATGCTTATAGAAGAATTCTAACACTTCTTTTGGTAAAATATCGTTGTAATAGTTCTGCGGGAAATTGATGGTTGGTTTAGTTGGTGCCTCAAAATGATAGCTTACAGGTAAAATCTTTACATAATCTGCAGCTATCATTGGGGTTATCTTCTTGAGAAAAGAGCAAGTCCTGGCTAGTTCGGACTTGTTTAATGTTTTTTCTTTAAATCCTAAATATTCGGAAGCTACTCGACTTACTTCACTCTCCGTTTCGGTGAATTTGAAAAGGGGATCATAAATAACAAACTGATCAAGGTAGAGGCATGGCTGCATAAGTAAATTAAAGCTGACCTTTTCAATACTTGAAAAAACCTTCAAACTCGATTCCCTTACAGTAACTTCTTTTGTCAGAATGTCATAGTTATCCAGACAGTGCTGGCGATATTTATGCAATTCTTCTTCTATTTGATCTACCGTATAGTCTGCGTATTCATCCTCAATATTGTCCTTATTGAGTAGAAAACTATCTGCTAAAAAGTCATAAGTTGCACTGC
>SESF01018679.1_pt1 | contig 45115 bp, 22 predicted proteins | sample 3171521 | NCBI WGS metagenome assembly SESF01 (sample SAMN10866945, study PRJNA518727) | freshwater metagenome | biome: subpolar coniferous forest; feature: holomictic lake; material: water; isolation source: holomictic Lake 227, 6 m and 8 m depth | place: Canada: near Kenora, Ontario | collected...
TACGATTCGGATAAAGATATTTTGTGGATTGGCACCTATAGAAACGGGCTAAATCTGCTGGATCTGAAAACCAGGCGTTTTACGCATTTTTATATTGGCGACCGCAACTCAGCAGTTCCGAATGAATTTCAGCAAACTGTACAAGCCATGGTGCCTTATCAGGATAAGCTTCTGTTGGGAACTTTATTCGGCATTTATAGTTTTGATATTAGCTCCGGTCAGACAACACACATGGCTTTTTCGGAAACTATCAGAGATATGCTTGTAGTGGGCAATGAACTGTGGATTGCCAAACCTGATGGATTGCTAAAATATAATTTGCTGACTGGAAAAACAGAAAAAGAATTTAAACAGAATATTGAAGCCGGCAATTGTTTACCAAAAAACAGAATTACCCGACTGTTTATTGACAGCAAAAACAGATGCTGGATAGCCACTGATGGAGGTGGTATAGTTTTGCTGAACCGAAAGACTAATTCACTATCCATATATAACGCTGCAAATTGCGGGTTAGAAAGTAATAATGTGAGTTGTCTGGCCGAGTCAAAATACGGATATATCTTAGCCGGAACGAGTAAAGGTTTTTCACGAATTGATGTTGAACAAAAGAAGAGTATCAATTACAGTTCCAAAAACGGTTTTTCACTGTCATCTTTAACTTTTGGAAGTATATTTACCTGCTCAACCGGCGAACTGGTTATGGGTGGTATTGATGGAATGACTATTTTCAGGGAAGAAGCTCTCTCAAATCTTGGAAAACCATTTAATATGCGATTTACCGATTTGTGGATAAACAACCGCAAAGTAACATCGGGCGATAATACCGGCATTTTGAAAGTTGCATTACCTTATACCTCTGAACTGGAGTTACTTCACGATCACCGGATCATTTCGTTTGAATTTGCAACCGATAACTACATCAAAACAAATCAACCCAATTTTCAATATAAATTAGAAGGCTTTGATAAGCAATGGCTTACGATGGATGCCAGCAATTCCATCAATTATATGAATCTTCCTTCAGGAAGCTATACGCTTAAAGTCAGAAGTCAGATCAATGCTGATGATAAGAATCAAAAAAACATAGAACTGAAAATTAAAATTTTGCCTCCTCTTTATGCCCGCTGGTATGCCTTTTTATTTTACATAATCCTGTCCATCGGGATTACGGTCTGGATATTCCGGTTCTACCAGTCGCGATTGTTGCTTAAAACTTCGCTGGAATTTGAACGTCGTCAAAAAGAACATAATGAAGTAGTAAATCAGTCCAAACTGAAATTCTTCACCAATATTTCACACGAATTCCGTACACCTCTTACCCTTATTATGGGTCAGCTTGAAATGCTGATGCAGTCGTCTAAAATAGGTCCAACCATCTATAACAGCATTGTGAATGTTCACAATAATGCTATGAAAATGAATTTGCTTATCAGTGAATTGCTCGACTTCCGTAAGCAGGAGCAAGGCTACAAAAAATTGAAAGTCAGTGAATATGATATTGTTGAATACATTCGTGAGATTTTTGTTTCATTTCAGGAATTCGCAAAATTCAGGGGGATTGAACTTACTTTCTCTACAAATAAAGAGAAAATTCCACTGATGTTTGATTATACCGAACTGCAAAAAGTGTTTTATAATCTGATTTCCAACACCTTCAAATTTACACACAAGGGGGGTAAAATTCGTGTTGAGATTGAAGCAAACAATGATGTGGTTAGAATTAGTGTGTCAGATACCGGGGTGGGTATTTCTAAAGAAAATCTCAATAAAATATTTGACCGTTTTTATCAGGCTGATAATGAGGATGACAGTAGTCTGCAGAACAAAGGAACGGGTATCGGATTGGCATTGGCAAAGGGAATTGTGGAACTTCATAACGGCAGAATTTCTGTAAGCAGTACACAAGGTGTGGGTAGTACATTTGTAGTTGAACTTCAGTATGGCGATTTGCACTTCAGGAATAATGACCAGGTTGAAATAACTGATAGTCACGAGAATATTGTTTCGGCTTATAAAATACAAACCGTATTGGATAATAATCTATTAAAAGAAGTATCCGAAAATCAACAGAAGAATTTTAGCTCGAAACCCACTATTCTGATTGTTGAAGACAATGAAAACCTGCGTCAAATGTTGGTAGAACTCTTTGACACAATGTATAATGTAGTAGAAGCAAATAATGGTAAGATTGGCTATCAGTTGGCTCAGAGTAAACATCCCGATTTAATATTGAGTGATGTAATGATGCCCGAGATGAATGGAAATGAACTATGCACCAAGCTGAAAAGTAATTTTGAAACCTGTCACATTCCGGTAGTTCTTCTAACCGCTCAAACAAGCCTTGAACAAAACCTGGATGGGTTGAAAAGGGGTGCTGACGACTACATAACCAAACCTTTTAATGTCAATATATTGGTTACGCGTTGCAGTAATTTGCTGATGAGCCGAAAAGTGCTGCAGGAAAAATTCAGCAAACAGATTGACAATTCTGCTTTTACTATTGCCACGAACGAATTGGACCAGGCATTTATTGAAAAGATAATCAACATCGTGGAAGCACATATTAGCGATGAAAAATTAGATGTCGATTTTCTCTGCTCCGAAATGGCTATCGGCAGACGGGTGTTTTTTTATAAAATGAAAAGTATCACCGGTCAGACCCCCAACGACTTTATCCAAAATATCCGCCTGAAAAAAGCAGCCTCGATTTTACAAAATGTACCGGACAAAACCATTAGCGAACTCTCTGAAGAATTGGGTTATAATTCTGTCAGCTATTTTGGCAAATGCTTTAAAGCGAAATTTGGGGTTCTACCCTCGGAATACCGAAATAATAAGATCGAAACACAGGAAGGAGAAGTTTGAATTTTTTAATCCAGCCACTCTAATATTTTTCGCCTTCAGCCCCTTTCTGCATGATAAAATCTTATTTTACAATTTTCATTTCATTCAACACAAATCCCGAAGGCGAATACTTATCCAGCACAAAGAGTAAATAACGGACATCAAGCGTAATACTACGACTTAGCTCCGGCAAATAGCGATAATCGGAAGCAACCCCTTCGGCCATGCGGTCAAAATTTAGGCCTACCATTTCGCCTTTGGCATTGAGAACGGGACTTCCGGAATTACCACTTGATGTATGACAATTGGTTAGGAAGCAGGTTCGAACGGTTCCGTTTAGGGCATATTTCCCGAAATCTTTTTTGCTATACAATTCACGCATTTTCTTGGGGATATAATACTCCTCATTTCCCGAGTTTTTCTGACTCTTTTCAAAAACGCCATCCAAGGTCGTGTAATAATTATAAGTCATACCATCTGCAGGAATACTGCCGGTCACTTTTCCATACGAAAGCCGCTGTGATTGATTTGCATCGGGACAATATAGCAGACTTTTGTTTTTCTCCATCAGGGCTTGCATATACAATTTATAGTATTTCGATTGTTGCTCCTGCATGCGTTTTAGGGGTCCGGAAATTTTTTCGATATATCCTTTGTAATAGCTTAATGCCATTTTGTAAACGGGGTCATTGGTAAGCGTTTCAATCGTAGTAGAATCTACTTTTTCCAAAAAAGCATCCATTTTAGCTTTATTGGTCAGAATAGATTTGCTGAATGCATCATTCGTGTATTTATCCACATCACCATCAAATGGAACTAAAGCCTGAGTCATTTCATCTGTAATAAATTTCTTATTCACGTTCTCGTAGAAACGATAAAGCAGGCGGCAATAAATCTGTTTATCAAGCTCATAATCCCAGTTTGTAAAGAATTGATCTGAAAGCGGTTTAATACGTTTTGCTTCTCCTGAAATAGCTTTTTGATTAATTTTAGTGCGCTTAAACATCTGAACCAGTTTTTCAAATTTTCCGGCAAATGGAATCACCTCAGCACCATTTATACCAGCTTCATTGAAATAGGTATCGGCCAATTTGTAGGGTTTCAAATCATCGTAGATTTTCTTTTGAACATCCATTATCTCGCCATATTTTTTTAGGCGGGAAGAATCGGCGTGAATCCAGTTCATCAACTCTTTTTCTTCAGTTAATTTTTTGTTTAGCAAATCCATCCGCTTGATTCCGGCGAGCTCACCTTTCCAGCGCAGATAGCTGTTGGCTATTGAATTAACCCTGGCGGTATACCGAAATTTGCTTCCGGGATTTTGTTGAATGGAACTTTTAATCAACGCTAATTTTTCTCCACGAATGCCTATCTGAGCGGGTAATTCTTCATTTTCGAGATATTCAATGGCAAACGACGGTATATATAACTTGGAATGAGCCGGATAACCCATTACCATTACAAAATCATTTTCTTTTACACCGGCAAGAGATATTTTCAGAAACGGATTGCCAGTGAGTGGGACATTTTCTTTATTGTATTTCGCCGGATTATTATTTTTGTCGGCATACACCCGAATTAGTGAAAAATCACAGGTATGGCGAGGCCAGGTCCAGTTATCGTCATCACCCCCAAATTTACCCATAGTCATAGCCGGTGCAGCCACCATCCGAACATCTCTGTAAATGCGGTAAACCGACAAAATAAACTGATTTCCGGCCATAAACGAAGCCACCTGACCTTCGAGTTTCTTGCCTTTTGTGAAGCGTTTTACAATTTCTTTTCCCCGCTCGTTTATCGTGTTCGATTTCTGACTTACAGACATGGTATCCGTTCCGGCAAGTAATTCATCGGTTACATCCAGCATTTGAACCAGTTGTGAAACCTGCAATCCGAAACAATTCGATTCTTCCTCGTTTTTTTGCGCCCAATAGCCAAATTTCAGAAAGTCTTTTTCCTTGTTGGATAATATTTCAATATACTTAATCATCGGGTGATAATTAGTAACCATCAATCCCTTATCCGAAATAAAACTAGCGGTACAAAACGGATCAAATTCGTTGTTTTCGGTTGTTAATCCCACCACAGCATCTTTCAAACAGACTTTGTTGATACTGTAAATATCTTCGGCAGATAATTTAAGGCCGGCTTTGCGCATTTGCGACAGGTTTTGCGAAATGGTCAGCGGAAGCCACATGCCTGAATCGGCCACAGCCTGAAAACTGAATGCGCTAATAAATAGCACAAGAATGAAATTCTTTATTCTCATTGGTTTATTATTTGGTTGCTTTATCTATCAGGTTTAATATTAATTTGTAGTGACCGCTATTTTGTGGTTGAGCCTGCAAAATTTCATTTACCCGGTTTCTGGTGGAAATTAGCTGAGAAGAAGCCGCCGAAGCACAAAGCGTTTCGTTCATACCCTTACTTTCATTCATTTTATCGGAACTGTACATCGGACGAATCAATGAGATTAATTTATCGATATAAGTCAGCTGGATATGTTTGTTTGACGGACTCATTATTGTGCCAGAAGTACTTGTCCACAATTGATTATCAAGGTCTTTCAGGTAGTCTTCCAACGAATATGGATTCGAAGTAAACAGTGTTTCATTGGTATTGAAACGACCCAATACAAAATTACCGAGTAAGGATCCAATCACAGTCGATTGCAGTTTCATCACATCATCCGTTTGCGAACCAATGTATTTGTTGAGTTCGGGTTGGTCGAGCCATTGACAATTTGCAATTTGGTCAATAACAAAATGAATAGCTTCCTGTTGTTTTGCTTTTTCTACCGGAACAAACTTGGCAGGAAATTGCCCCATCGTTCCCTGATAGGTATAAACGCCACCTAAATAGGATAAGGGGAAAGATACCAATCTGTCATATAATTTGTTGATTCCTTCAAATCGTTTGATAAGCAGTTCAAAGTCATCTCCTTCACTAAGCGTCCATTTCAACAGGTTTTTAGTTGTGATTTTCAGGTTTGAAATTCCGTAAAGCGAAGATTTAATCAGATCATTTCCAAGCATATCGGTTTGGGAGGAAGGATCTGGAGCTACCTGTGAAATAATGGCCGGAGCGTAAAGATACATCGGATTATTTCCTTTTTCTACAAACCATTTATTAAGGGTTGTTTTCTCCTCTTCAGCTGTTTTAGCGCTGTAGATGGGTACATATCCCCATTTTATAGCGAAATAATCGTAAGGACCAAGAACCGGGGGTGAAAGACGTACGCCTTTTTCTTTATCGCCTGGCTGAGCCACGTAATTACTGCGGGCATAATCCATAATACTGGCCGTTGTTCCATACTTTTTTGTAAATCCCGGTGAGCGAAGCGAATCAACCGGATAAGCATAGGAGCCCCGCATATTGTGCTGAAGTCCAAGAGTATGACCGGTTTCGTGAGCCACAGCGTAGCGAATGGTTTCACCCATGAATTTTTCGTCCGGCACCTTTTTACGTGCGTCGGGATCAACTGCCGAAGTCTGAACAAATTTCCAGGTTTGTAACAAGTCAATCACATTGTGCCACCAAAGTATATCGGCCTGAATAATTTCACCGCTTCGGGGGTCAATCCATTGCGGACCGGAGGCATTGGCTTCGGTGGAAGTAATATAGCGAAAACAGGAATTTCGAATATCTTCCGAGTCGAAATTTGGGTCGCGCGGATAATCTTTCGCCACGATAACGTTCTTAAATCCAATCTCTTTAAAGGCCAGATTCCAGTCTTCAATTCCCTGCCGGACATAGGTCCGCCAAACTGATGGCATAACGGTATCCACATAGTAAATCAACTGTCTTTTGGGTACAACCAATTCGCCGCGTTTATATTTTGCCAGATCCTCAGCGCGTGGTTCAATGCGCCAGCGATCAATTATCTTCTGCGATAGCTCAGGTTTTTCCGAAACGTATTTTCGTTTATTCTCAGCACTGTAGCCAACTCGCTCGTCGGAAAAACGGACTTTCATTGGAACTTTTGGAAGCAAAACAAAGGAGTAGTTTACAGTGATACAAAAGGGTTCTTTCCCTCCAACGAAATTGTAGTACGATTTTACTTCCACATTTTGCGGAAAGGATTTCATGTCCAGAATCTGACTGGCTTTGGAATCAATATGCCCACTACCACCTACACCGGCCGGAAAAACCAAGTCAACCTCAGAAGAGAAAAATTTGGTTACATCAATCAGCGAAGCGTCATTTTTATCATTTCGTGATGTTATGTCAAACGACAATGCAACAGGCGTTACATTATTCCGGGCTAACGAAGCCGAAATCGGGTCTTTGGGGTCAGCATACGAAATTCCGGTTGGCTGATTGATAAACAAATACTTATCACGACGACTGAAGTAAATCAAAATCGGATTGGTACGCATTTGTCCGGCTGAAATTTTGGAATTATCACTTATGCTGACAACCCTGGCTGCAATAAGCATATCGCGCCCAAGCATAGAGTCGGGCACTTCCATATAATAGCTTGCTGTTTTCGTTTTGTAGATATTAAAAAGCCCGTTTGTAAGCTTTGCACCGGCCGTAATTTTGGCAAAATCCTTCAACTTTGTAGTTGTAGAAGAAGAATCGGACTGAGCTGTGTTGTCAGACCCAGATGTTGAAGTTATTACACGCCCGCGCGTACGTTGCCCATATGAAAATGAACAAAAAATAAAAAAATAAGATAGAAAAATAAGTTTGATTTTCATTATTCAATGTTTTTTAAAAACTAATAATACCGATAGAAATACCCAGAAGCATCCAAGAACCACGACCGACACTTAACTGATTAGCATAAAATGCTTTAGCAAAACCACTTAACTTGCTATTCTTCATTTTTAATGGAAAGCTATACCGCACATCAATTCGATAATCATACACATTTTGTCTATAATAATCCAAATCAGGTATTAATATCTCTGTTGCAATTTTATGGGTGGCTTTTTCAAACATAGATGATCCATTAGTTGGAATTGCACTCGCAATAGGATTTAATTGGAGCTTGTTATATAATCCGAATCCGAATCCAGTTTTAGCATTCACATTGACACGGTGTCCGTTTTTATTTAAAACCCGAATACCATAACTTGCTCCCAGATGCAATCTCTGACTTTCAAAGACCGAATATGGCAAATAATATTTATTACTAAATCCCGTAAACTGAGCATCGACAGCTGCAACCCATGAATAATCAGTTCCCTTGTTGAGCAAATCCCGAAGACTGATACTCATATCGGCACTGTACGAATCTGTTGTATAACGATCTTGGTAAATATAAAGTGTCTCCCAACTTTTTGAAACACTACCGTTAGTAGTATCGCGGACTTCAACTGATTGTTGTAAAAATTCATTAGCCGTTCCTTTATTTAAAAAACCTTTTAAAGAAATGTTTAATAAGCTGTTGTCGGATTTAATACTTGCTTCAGTTTTAATACTGTATTTCTTTTCGGCATACGATCCGGGACTTTCGTGTTCGCTTCCAAAAATCTGTTGGTTTCTACTCACAAATTCAATATTACTAAACCATTCAATGTGTTCATTACTGTAGCTATGTTGTAAACCTGCCGAATAAATCATGTTAATGAATTGACGGTCGAAACCATTGTAACCATCTAATACTGCTGAAGTATTTTCGTTCCCCAAAAAGTTATAATAGTTAATTATAGGATCGGATTGAACGTTTGAAATACCCGGCATTTTTTCTTTCTCGAACCGAATACCCATTGTTAATCCCAAAGTATGATGTGTAGAAAGACGGTAAGAAACAGATGGAATTACAGCGTAGTTTACAATAAATGAGCGTGTTCTGGCATCACGCAACCTCGACATATCACCTGCGAAATAATCAACACCAGCTCCAATTGCCCAGCGGTTAGCTATTTTACGGCTGAACTTGGCATGAAGATCAAAACTCTGAGTATCGTATTTACCTTTGATACTATCGCCAAAATTGTAAGGTGAAGAATTGTAGGTATTGAATACGTTAGACCAGCAACGATCTGTTTCGGTTTTCATTTGAAATTCAAAACTTCCCCACACCAACCAGTTTTTACTCATTTTATCATATCGTTCGGAGATAAAGCGAAGACCGTTCAATCGGTTTCCTTCCTGCGCTCGATGATAATTGCCGCCAAAATCCTGATAACCCAATTCAGTATTACCATGAACCGGAATATCATTAATACTTAAACCCGAAGCATTATTAGAATTTAACCATTGATTTTTTAGTATAACAAGTTCATGTTGCTCGGGATAAAAAACACCCTGAGCATAAATAAATGAAATTGAGCATAAAAAAATGGTGACGAAAACTATAAAATTGCGCATAAATCTATAATTTGTGTAGCACTAATAGTTGTATATTTTTATCTTCTTTTATTGTAATAGTAAAGCTTTATCATATTTTCTGGGAGTAGGATCGGTCAGATTTATCATATCATTCTGGCTATTATTGGTATCTATCAAATATACACGATCTGGAGTTGTTTTACGTGTATCCACTTTCCGTTCTATACTTTCATGGTTTAAACCGCTAATTGAAGAAATGTTCATATAACCCGCATCGATGAAATTCTGAAGTCTTTTTGAGTTCGGGTCAATCCCGGTAGTTCGGTACGAAAGTATTTCCACTCCATCAAAAACTACGCTCGATGGCAATCGCATAAACATATTTCCAGAAGTTTTTCCGGGAGGATAATCAATTGGATAATTCGATACATTATCCTTTGTCGAAATCAAACACAAAGAATTTATGCCACCCCGTTGCAAATTAATTTCGCGAATGGCAATATAGGCTGTATATACCTGAATCATTCCGGGAATATTATCATTATTAGGATATTTAGTACCTTTAAATTCAAAGTCTGCATTTTGTAAATCCACCGACGTTGGCGCAACAAAGGTATGATTGCGGGCACTGTTAGCAATGACAATACTTTTACCGGGCAAAACTTTATAATCTTTCCCTGTTCCCGGAAAACGATATACTTGGCGTGCATGTAATGTTGTGGGGTTAAGCGAAGCAGGAAAAGCCATAGGACTATCCCCTTCAACCAACATTAAACAGATACTATCCATGTATTGAACTTCGTCAGAATTATTGAATATCTCTACATAAACATCCGCATCGTAGCGTGCATTATTTATATCGCGCGTTCCTGAAGCATATACTTTGCTAATGAGTAGACTTTGCTTGAGTGACAGGTTAGTTGGCAATTCAATAGATTGTTCCGAAAAGACAGACATTTTGGGCTTAACACCTCCAATCAGGGCTGGTTTACTTTCCACTAATGTGTCGGCAATTGCTACGTATTCATCTCCGCTAAGCTCCCATGAAGCATAAACATTATAAATATCCGGGATAAGATCCGTAAACTCTGCTACACCTTCATCATTGGTTTCAGCGGTGTAGGTCATTCGTTCACTCCGTAACGTAACAATTCGATGAGCAAATTTTATTTCTTTTTTAATTCCCGAAGGCATTTTCACTGACACGACACATTTTGAGACTTTGGAATGAAGATTCTCCTGTTGACATGAAATGAACATTGCCAACGAGACATATAGAAAGATGAAGAATTTGAAGAATTTCATTGAATTACTTATTTTTCAGTCTATAATTTCAAAAACAACTCCATACCAAAACTAAACTTTCCGACATTTCTCTGCGTAAGGGTATTTGAATTGGAACTTGGGAACCAGGGTTCGTAAAACAAAGTGTTATTCACAAAAAATGAAAAACCTGCTATTTTCGAAATTTCTTTCGTCAATCTGGTGGAGATATTCCAGATTGGAGCTACACTTCTCGTAGGCAAATCATCTGCATTATTTATATTTCCATCGGAAAGAAGATAGCCTTTAATGCGATAATTTGGATCGGCACGCATTGCATCGGTAATGGGGTAAGTATCCACACCGCCCGATAAATTTGCTGTAATATAGGCAAATGGAACTTTAATATAACGGGTTACTGCGCTTGATGTATACCAGGTTACATAAACCGAATTGGAAAGCACCATTCCAAGACTAGGTATATTGGTAACTGCCCTAAATGTGGTGTTTAAACTCGTTGTAATATCAATAACTTTTCCGGCTTCATACACATATTTAAATGGAGGTGTATCAACATCAATGTAGTTTCCACCATATTTTTTTGGGTTTTGAAATTCAATTCCGGCAGATTTTGAATAGGATTCTACATAAGCTCCGCTAAAAAATAAGGTAGTATTCCACGACTCAATTCTTCCCAAATTGGCATCAAACTCAATCCCCTGATTTTTGGACCATTCTGTATTACCAAACATTCCTTTGGTTCCATAAACGGTATCAACCCGAGCTGGAGGAGTTGAAAAATCTCGGGTAGGTTTGGCTCCGGGATTGTAAGTTAAGCCTTTTCCAATTTGATAATATTCTGCCAAATAAGTAAAATATTCCGAGCGGCTACCAAAACCATTCGGGGTAATATCCTGATAGGCTATTATTGAAATACTTCTATCGTCCGGTAATTTTATATCAATACCAAGTTCATATTTGGTATTCACGGCATTTTGCAAACCCGTACTTCGTTGTACGTCGTACACCATAGTATTATATAAAACCATTCTTTCGGCTGGATTGCTAGCAGCTACAGTACTGGCAGCCATCCGATCTATATATTTATTATCAGGATATAAATGAGTCAGACCCGGTGTTTTTGCGTTCTGACCAAAGCCGGCACGTATTTCAATGTTTTTTGAAACTGAAATAGACGCATTAATACGTGGAGAAAGTGCCGAGACTTGTTCCTCTTTTCCCGGTTGAAGTATGTTATATCTGAGTCCGGCCGTCAGATTGGTTTTCATTCCAAAAGTTTTCCAGGTCATTTTATCTTCGATGTATGCCGAAATCTGATTAACCGGTGGAATATCGAAATAAGGTCGTGGGCGGCCATCGCTGTTGGGTTTCAGTGGTTTGTTTGGATCGTCATTATAATATCCTTGTGCTTTGTTCTGTTCGTACCGGTACTCTGCTCCCATTCCAATCTGGTGAGTCCAGTCATTGAACAATTTAAAACCGAAACTATTGGATACTTTTACAAACAAATCCTGAGGATTACTTTTTACACCACCACCTGTAAAATACGATACTGTATCGAATGGTACATCGTAATATCCGGTTTGCATAGCCGTAAGTATTGGAAGAAAACCTTTAGGATTTAAAACTTTGGTTGTAGTATGTGATTCACTGTTAGTGGTCGAAAATCCAACAACATAGGACAATGTACGCATAAGGGGCAGATTCAACGCTAATTTTCCTTCGTGACTGAATTTAAAACTGTTATTCGTCTGGGTATCAATCGTACCGTCAGTCACCTGATCAGGATCAGGTCCGGTCCAGTCAATTAAACCGCTAAAACTGAATTTTGTATTCGTACGCCATTTTTTAAAAAAAGTATTGCCATAATTCAATGAGAATGAATAGCGGTCGAACGATTCTGTTTTTTTACGTGGATCGCCCCATGCCTGAACGTAATCAAAATTGGTATTTAAGAAACCTGCCTTATCTCCAAGTGCAAAACCCTTACCGACTGAGGTATTTATTGTAGTTGGGTTTACTTTTGTGCGAATTTCGAATGGTGTACGTCCCGATTTTGATTTAACAATAACTGCTCCTGCAGTTAAGTCACCATATTCAGCCGATGGAATTCCACGAATAACTTCAACCGACTCAATATTATCCGCCGAAATCTGGCGCAAATCAACTCCCTGTCCTGCTGTATTGTTGTTTCCACCGAGGTTTGATTCAATATTGGCATTATTTGATACCGGAACTCCATCCACAATAATGGACGTACCAAATGAATTATTTTTATCTAAACCGGCATTTGATGCAGTTCTTATTTGTAAAGTACTTGCGACTGTTAAATCGGGTGTTTGCATCGTTGCTCCGGGAAGTAATTGCATCAAGTCGCCCAGATTCGTTGCCTGAAGGTGATCAATGGCCTGACGACCAATTTTCGAAGATGTTGAAGAACCGGCTGCACTGCTTTTGGCTACCACATTCACTTCTTTCAGTTTGAGTGAGGTTTCTATCAGTTTGATTTTCAACGATAAATCAGCTGTAACTTTTACAGTCTTTGTGCTTGATTCATATCCCAGGTAACTGATATCTATTTTGGCTTCGCCGGAAGGAATATTTTTGAAAATTGCTAATCCCGAAACATCCGTCACTGCAAAAACCCCCAGTTCTTTTATCTGACAGGGTGCACCGACCAATACCTGTCCAGAAAGACTGTCCAACACCGTTAAACGTATGCTGTAGTTTTCGCGTTTTGGCGATGCGGCCTGACTTGTCACTACTGCGGCAAACAATAGCAACAAAACAAGAATTGAATACTGAAGGGAATGTTTTAAGTTCACAAATCTTTTTTTGGTAAAGCTACTTTACAAAAATCTTAGACACCGATGTTCCAATTTTAACCAAATAGACACCATTTGTAAGTGAAATTGAATTCTGTCCTGTTACTGTATCCATTGATTTAACACACTGTCCTGTAACCGAATAGACCTTTAGTTTTTCAATTGAAGCTGTTTCAAATTGAACTTTTCCATCGGAAACGGAAAGCGAAGTGATTTTTAATGTACTAATCCCCGATGAAAGAACATTTAAATCTGCTGCCGAACGAACAAACAATGAAAAATCAGTAAAACTCGTTTCTGATTTTGATACAATACCAATAATATTCCTGGCTTGCGTTGGGATTATACTGCTTTGATAATCAGGATTTACAGTTAACAATGAAGGTATTCTAACAGGGAATGTGCTGACAGTACTTGTGCCTTCACGCAAGAAATAAGAATTATTTGAACCAAATGTTTTTGTTCCATCTGCCCCGTCAAAATAAACATTGTTTAGTTGAACCAATTGATATGGTTTTGTCAATGCATCGGCTATGGTTGATAAAACGGGATTAATTGAATTACCCGACGAAATTACCGTAAAATCTTTGTTAGGCAATAATTGGGATGTATTATTCACATTAAATACCTGAGCTACAATGCCTGTAACCTTATCGCCGGTATTATATATTGAACTAAGGTTCTTAAAATTATCTTTCAATGATATACCTCCGGTATTATCTTGCAAATAAGCATATTTTGTCACTGTGGTGCCATAAGCAGCTACACTTGATGTGGTATAATAATGTGAGATGATAGCTTGTCCTGTATACTTAAAATAGTTTATATTAGTTCCACTCGAAGCCATTTTAGACGTTAGAGAAGCCAGGTTATCTATTTCTTCTGGAATATTTACAATCACGACTTCTTCACGACTATCAATTTTACCTGCAGATACAGCATAAGTTCTTATTTTAGTTGTTGAAGTAACATTTAAAACTGTAGAATATACCTGCGATGAGGTAGTTGGAGCAGTTCCATCAATTGTATAATATATTGTTGCTCCGGGAGTAGCAGATGTTAATGTCACATTTTGCGCAGACTCGTAAACACCAGTTGTAGTGGAGGAAACAGGCATCGATGTTTGGTCTGTGCCGAAATCAGTCACCTGTAGATTATCTATATTAAATTGTTCGTTTGGATTATTAACAGTACGACAGGTAACTACAATTTTAAATCGTATATTCCCACTATAATTTATTGGTTGAGAATATGTTAGAAATGTTCCGCTCCATTTAGGAACGGTTATGGGTGTTCCTGAATTTGTCCATGTACTACCTCCATCAGTAGATTGTTGAACTGTGAATTCGCCACCACTATGATTAGAATATGAGGCGTAATTAAAGGATATTACACCAGCACCTGCTTTATCGAATATCATATACATAGTGTTCTTTCCATCCAATCCACGCATACGCATAGAATATGTTCCTATAATGCGGTCATTTTCAGTAGCTGTTGTGGGTTTTGTTATTCCATTTGTGAACCAAGATCCTGAGGGATAAGTGATAGTAACTCCATTATTATTGGTTGAAGCCACTGATGGGCTATCAAAATTCTCAAATAGTGTTGCAGCATTAAGGCTCAGACTTGTAAACGCAAATAATGCTATTGATAAGAACTTTGAAAATTTATTAGATCGAAAGATAGGTGTAGGTTTCATATTAAAATAACAGTATAGGTTGAATTAGATTAAATTCCCGTCCCGATAAAAAATTATCGAGACGGGAACTTGAATGAAAACTTAAAAAAAATTATTTGATAAACTTCGTTGTTTCGTTGTTTACTTTTATTAAATAAATACCTGATTTCAGATTTCGGTCGAATGTCATAACATTATTAACCTTATCTACAAGTATACCATTTACGGTATATATTTCTATATCAGACAATTTTGAACAACTTACCTTTACACCAGTAGTTGTTGGAAGAATATTGGCGCTCGACAATACCGGATTCACTGCTGTGAAAATAAAAGGTGTTGACTCATAAGCACCTGCATAGGTACTTGCATTACGGTTACTTCCTGTAAAGTCTGTTAGTACGGTAGCCAAACGAGGCACTGCCAAATTAGCATCCTGAATAGAATTACCAGTTAAGCTAAGATCTCCAACTGAAGAATTAGTAAAATATGCAGTACTTACTTTTGATGCTGCATCCTGACTTGTTGCAGTTGTCCAATCATTTAATGTTGCATAATCAGTTGATCCTACAACACCAATTACACCACCGGTTCCGGAAGCATTAACCACGTTATTATTTGAAGTCAATGTCGTATTATCAACGATGTTAAATGCATAATGCTTTTGAGTATTTCCTACTGCATTTGAACGTTCATTAATAAAAATATTGTTCTTAACTTCATCTGTTGAGCTAAATAAAACCCTAACAAAAGCACTGGTTGATGTAGTACCTGCAACTCCAACTCCACTACCTGTAATCAATACGGAATTATGATAGAAATTGTCATTTTGAGTAATAGCTGTTCCATCTTTTCTAATTCCACTGATATTTATAGCGTTTGTTATGCCACTACCTAAAGTAATCATGTTATTTTTAGTAGTTGTCAATCCTCTTGTTATATTAATACCCGAAACCACAGATGCAGTTGCAGAAGATAACGTTGTGATATTGTAAATTTTGTTATTCTGAATAATAGAAGCTCCGGCATTTAAACTATGGAAATTTATTCCATACGCATCAACAGCTGCACTTGTGTTTGAGTTTTCTAGATTATAAATTGTATTTCCTGCAATAACATTTCCTGCGCTGTTTGAGTTAAACAAAATCCCAATAAGTGACGCTGCAATACCCTGAGTTGCAATAACTGTACTACCTGAAGTTTTTATATCTCTAACAGTATTTGAACTAATGGTATTTACTCCTGCTCCATTTTCATAAATCCCATTGGTAGTACTTGTTCCTGTAGATGAGTTAGTCAAATTTGCAATTGTATTCCCTGTAATAGTTGCTGCACCTGCATTTCCGAGAGATAAGCCACGTAAATTAAATGCTCCACCGGTATAAGTAGAACCCTTATGTTCAATACTGTTAGCAACTGTTGTGCTTCCTATAGTATTATTTGTGAAGGTCAAAGCTCCAGCTCCTGCTGAAACCACGCCATAAACATGACCTCTGTTCACAGTATTATTAAAATCAGCAATAATTCCACCAATTTTATTATTGGAAAAAACCATTGACACACCAGCTCCTGTAAAGATATTCATTCCTAAAACTGCTGTACCTGCTGCTGCTCCAGTAAATTTTACTTTAATTGCACCAGTTGCTGAGGTTGAACCAATTGTATTTCCGGTTACAGTACCTACGTTTACCGCACCAACTTGATGCCAATGTCCAATAAAGACATTAGCATTACCTGCATAATCAGTCGTAATATCAAAATTTGTAATAACGTTACCTTGTATGCTTGTAGCAGTAGTAGTCCCCACCTGTGTGTACATTGCATAAGGCCTGATTTGTCCACCCGATGTAGTCCATGGAGTACCACCAGCATTTGGAGCCGACCCACCAATATAATTGTTTTCAATTACATTACTATTTCCTGAGATAATATAAATACCATAAACATAAGTAGCTGTTGCCGAATAAGCTTTTGAAGCCGTTTGATATATACTATTACCCGAAATAGTCCAGCTATTATTATTTGCTCCAATGTTTATACCGTAAGTTATGCTTGTAGAAGTATTACTTAAATAAAAATCATAAATGTTGTTATTTAACAAACTGTTACCGTTATTAAGTATTATGGCTGAACCTACCGAACCAACACCTACAGCAGCACCTGCCGCATTTATATCGCAATATTTTATGGTGTTGTTATTATTACCAGCTGTTAATGTTGTGGTTGAAAAGAAAATCACACCTGCACCAGTTGATGGACATTTACCTGTTACTGTACAATATTGAATGGTGTCACTTACTGCATCGTTTATAAATCGGATTGTCCTCGATGTATTGTCAGTTGATTCAGATTGAGAGATAGTCAGGTTTTTTCCAGCCCCGGTTTTATTAAGTTTTCCGGTAATATTTACTTTATCAGCACCATTGAGATCAAGAAGAGTACCAATGAAATTTCCGGCTATAGTAACATTTGTACTTGTTGGATAAATAGTCAACGAATTCCAACTTGCTGTTGTAGGCTGGTTAAGGACAACTGAAGCAGTCTCGGTTGTGTTTCCTGAAATTTTAATTTCTATATCTTTATTAGCATAATCTGAATGTGCATTGATAGAATCGATGGCTGCTTTAAGAGTTGCATAGGTGTTATCAGTAGGGCTTAATGTGCCAGATACTGTAACTGGACGATTTACAGAAAACGTTGCTACATAGTTTGCACTGTTATTCGATAACCAACTATCTCCCTGGTTACTACCCCAACTTTTTGCCCAAATATGAAGTTGATAATTTCCGGTTGGTAACCCCTTTAAAAAATTTAAACTTCCTACTGCAGCCGCTGGTTTTGTTCCCTGGTAATCATTTCCGCCGATAGATGCATGTGCCCAAATTATTTCATAAGGAGCAACAACATTGGTGATACCATCTTCAGCTGTGATTTTATAGAACAATGAACCACCGGTACGATCTTGAGTATCGCTCCAGTATTTCATGTCAATATTAGACAATTCCAAACTTGATACTGTTCCAAAAGCTTTTCCCTGAAATGCCGTTGCACCGGTTGAAGGATCACCACCAATGTAATAATTGTTAGCTGTTTCTACTCCGTTTACTTTTACGGTCAGAAAATCGTTATACCAACCCGTTGCAGCGGTAGCAAACGAAATTGCCATAAGAATGGCAACGAATAAAAAAGTAATTTTTCTCATAACCTGATAATTTTAAATGAATAATTGATTAATTTTTTATGATTTGATATTTATTTCAGAATTTAAGCTAGTACAAATATAGTAATAATTTCAAAAGGTTGTTGAATTATTTATTTTTAGGTAATTTGCTAGCTCCTTTACTCAGCATAAAATCCACATTCTTCGTTACAGCCACTACAGTAAGCGTTGCACCGGTAAAACCATCCGGTTTTACCGATTTTGCCTCTTTCAATGTTTTACCTACCCACAAATCGAAAAAACCCTTTTTAGTCAATTTTCGAATATAACTCAATGTTTCCCAATTTGATAACAAGGCTACTTTTTGGATGACCCAGTTTTTATCGGTAATAATCATTACAGGGGTTAAGTCATTATATCCTTTCACATTTTTACAAAACGGAACGCTGGACATCGCAAAGCCTAAGGGCTTGCCATCATTATTTAAGATACAATACCAATAATCATTCACCTTATCCACTTTTACAGCATCCGAAAAAACACTGGTAACCACATCCTTATTGGAAACTTCATGAAAAACAGGAGGCTTCCTCTTTTCTTTTGGCACATTTTCTTCATTTTCCTGTCCAAAAACTCCACCGGCAAATAGTACCAGTAGTAATAAAATTGCATTAAACTTCATACTAAAACTCTTAATCGTTAATTATGTTACTTTTTACTCTCTGGATATAACACTAAACGGGCATAATTTGTTCCAAAAATCTTCTTTGCAAATTGTTGTAAATCATTGGATGACAATTGCTCAATTTGCTTGATTTCATCTTTTCCATCCGTCGTTTTTATCCCATTTGCTGTATTGATTGTCAGTTTATTTACCCAATACGAATTATTTTTTAAATTTATTTCCAGTTCATTCTTCTGTGCGAGTTTCACTTTTGTCAAATCGTTAGCTTCCACACCACCCCCTTTCACTTTCTCTATTTCGTCCAATGCAGCAGCAATAAGGGTTTCCACATTTTCGGGAGCACATTGAAAAGTGATTTGTTCAACATAATTCTCGTAGGGATTATGCACAAACCGTCCACTCGACCGAACTCCATAAACGCCGCTTTTTTTCTCTCTCAGATTCTCCGTAAACTTAATCGTCAGTGCATCATTCAGCGACTTAAGCAGATATTCATCTTTCGGGCTAAACTTAATGGCATTGCTAAAAGTCAGGTTCACATTGCTTTTTGAATCTGTTCCTTTATAGAAAACTTTCTCTACTTTCCCTTTTGGAGGACGAATGCCCAGATCTTTTGATTTTTCGCGTTCGGAAGTGGCAGGCAAACTGGCAATATAAGTTTGCAAAAGTGCTTTGATTTTTTCTACTTCAAATGAACCTACTATCACAAAAACAAAATCAGCTGCATTAGCAAAACGTTGATGGAAAATATCAAGCGATTTTTGTATATCTACTTTATCCAAATCGGCCGTTTCTGGGAAACCACCACCTCGTGGATTATTACTCGATAAGGTACGTGAAACCTGATCTTCGAAGTATTTCTGAGGATTCAGCTTCAAGGTAGACAATCCTGATTTCGTCTTTTTGATAAAGGTTTTAAAGACTGTACTGTCAATTTTGGCTTGAGTAAAATAAAGATTCGTCAATTGAAGAAAAGTCTCTAAATCTTTGGGATTTGTTTTTCCGCTAAGACCCTCGCTGGTAGCATTTAAAAATGGAGATACCCCTACTTCTCTTCCAATAAAAGCTTTCACTTTATCGCTTTTCGACAAATTGGCTATACCACTTTCGCTAACAAGTGCCGAAGAATATATGGCTGAAAAGAAATCAGCATCAGCGCACAAACTATGACCACCTTTACTGTAGGCTATAAACTGAATTTCGTTGTTTTTGAAATCAGTAGGTTTAAGCAACACTTTTGCACCATTCGACAAGGTGAGAGTTGTCAGATTTATTGATTCGTTTTTTTCTTCCTTCACGATGCTTCCGGCAACCGGCTTCTGACCAGGCCACTCAAAGGCAATTGTTTTATCTTCTTTTGCAATCAATTCAGTTGTAGGGATCTGATTAACAATCGCACGCAGGTTGTCTTCAGTTGGCATTTTAATTCCTTCTTTTTCCGGACCTGTAACGACAATAACACGGTTTGAATCGGTCAGAAATGCATTATCAAAACTGTTTACATCTTTTAGTTTAATCGATGGCAGTTGGTTTTTAGTAAATTCATATTCGAAAGGAACACCCGGAATAGGTTCCTTATTCAGGAAATTTCGTACAAGTTCAGAAGCATATCCATCGGATTCAGATTTTTCCCGTTCGTTATACACATGGTCGTATTTATTCAAAATCCCCTTCTTTGCACGTTCCAGTTCCGATTCGGTAAATCCAAATCGCTTAACCCGTTCTACTTCTTCTAACATAGCTTTTAAGCCTTTTTCAACCCCATCCGGACTCACCCGGGCAGTTACACTAAATGCATCTTTGTTTCTGGCGATAGCCTGATAACCTGCTTTTGCCGAAATATAAGGCGGATTAGCCGAACGACCAAGTTCTCCAAAACGTTCGTTTAAAATTAAATGATAGAGCTGTTCAACAATAAATCCCCGATAATCAGCCAGTGTAGATTCGTCGGTATGACCGGTTTTGGCATAAAACATGATTTGAGTTTGTGTTGCTTCCTTGTCGGTGCTGATGGAGTAAAGCGTGGAAGCATGATCCGGCACATCAAAAGTTGGGCGGGGACGCTCTGTGGTTCGAATTGGAATTGTATTAAAGTGGTCCTTAATCTTTTGTTCGTACTTGTCAACATCAATATCACCAACTACAATCACAGCCATTAAATCAGGCCGATACCAGTCAGCATAATAACGGCGAATGGTTTCGGGCTTGAAAGTATCAATTATTTCCTTTTTTCCAATAGGTAAACGCTGTGCATATTGTGAGTTATGAAATATTACCGGATAATATTTATCCTGTAAGCGTTGGTTTGCACCGCGTCCAATACGCCATTCCTCAGTAATCACTCCGCGCTCATTTTCAATTTCTTTGGGGTCGAAAGATACATTATGAGCCCAATCTTCGAGCACTAAAAAAGCTTTATCAACCACTTCGTCTTTTTCGGTTGGCACTAAAAGCCGATAAACTGTTTCATTAAAACTGGTATAGGCATTCAAATCTTTTCCAAATTTAATCCCTACCGATTGTAGATAACTAATCAATTCATTTTTATCAAAATGCTTTGTTCCGTTAAAACACATGTGTTCAGTGAAATGTGCCAACCCACGCTGATCTTCATCTTCAAGAATTGATCCAGCATTGATTGCTAAACGCATTTCAACACGGTCTTTCGGCAAATTGTTCTTTCGTAGATAATAAGTTAGCCCATTCGGTAATTTACCGACTCTAATACTCTTATCAATTGAAAGTTTATCACTCAGATTATAGTCTTGTGCTATCCCTGTGATAGAAATTCCAAAGCAAAAAATGATTATGAATTTGATTAATTTCATGTTCTTATCTTTTTAATAATGAATTGATTATACGATGAAGCTGAAATCAATCAGCTTCATCGTCTGATGTTTTTTTATGATTACCCATGGGTCGAAATAGACATAACTTGTAATTTTTGCCTATTTCGCCTTTAAGGTATCTTATTTTTATGGGATATTATTTCTTAACGATTTTATATTCGTTACATTTTGCTCCATTGTAGAACGAAAGGTAATTGTTTTTACCTTCAGCAATTTGCTTATTCAATTTGGCTTTCAGTGTCTGAATGTTTTGTAAGGGAGTTGCTGTAGTGCTTTCACCGTTTGCTTTTGCTTCAGAAGTACAATGATCGGCAGCAACAGGTTTCTTTACTTTTGCCGCTTTTGCCGCTTTTTCAGCCGCTGCAATAGCTGCTGCTTCTTGTTTGTCCAGGCTTTCCATGGTTACTTTTTGTTCAACGATTACAGCTGTTGCAATTACAGTGCTATCGATAGCATTTTCGTCGAACACATCAATTTTATCTCCGGCATTAAAACGAAATGATTTAGTACCATCGGCGGTTGCAAAGAATAATTTCCGACCGGTTTTGTCACAAATATGCGATACCAGACCTTTTACCGTTACAGTTTGACCCACCAGGGTAGGTGCTTTTTCAATAATTTCTTCAACTGTATACACTTTGTCATTGTCAGCCGGAGTAGCTGCTTTAGTAAGCGATAGGAAATTTGTTGCTGCAAACAGAATGAGCAACGCCATAAATTGTTTTTTCATCTTTTTAATTTTTAAATGTTAGTAATATTGGTAATTATTTAATTTTCAAATCTTTCAGTATATAATTTGAACCCGCAAATTTGTCGATAACGAACAAAACATAGCGGATATCAACGTTGACAGCCCTGTTCTTTTCAGGTTCGTAAATGATGCTACTTGCCAGCGATTCCCAGTTACCATCAAATGCAATTCCAATCAATTCTCCTTTGCCATTCATCACCGGACTACCTGAATTTCCACCGGTAATATCTGTATTTGTAAGGAAACAAGTGTACATCTGGCCTTTTTCTCCATATCGACCGAAGTCTTTTTTATAATACAAGTCTTTTAGTTTTGACGAAACCAAAAATTCATAATTTGTTGTATCTTCCTTTTCAATTACCCCTGTGAGTGTCGACTGGCTTTTGTAGCATAAACCATCGCGTGGATTTGCTCCGCTTACTTTGCCATAAGTCAGGCGCATAGTGAAATTTGCTTCGGGATAGCGCAACAAACCGGCTTCCTTTTCGCGAACTCCTTTTTCATATAACTTTTTGGCAGTGCGTATTTCTACCCCGGGATCGGAGGTGATTTTTTTCAAATCAATCAGTTTTTCATATACCGAAGTTCCAAAAATGAATAAAGGGTCATTCTTAATTGACAAATCGGGCTTCTTTAAATATTCTTCAATTCCGGCAGCTGAAGTCAAAAAGGATTTGCTGTAAATATCATTTACATAATTGTCGACATTTCCCTGATATTCCTTTTCAATAATGGAATAAAAAGTAGGCAAAAATTCCGGTTTTATCTCATTCTTAACCAATTTTATCATCGCCCGTGTAACCATTTTATCCGTAGCCGGATTATAACTTTTTGAAAACGATGCGTACCATTTTTTGTAAGTGTCAATGGCTTTTGCCAGTTTAGCTTCATCTTTCTTCTCCAACAAATCCACAATATTGCGGGCACGAATACCTAAAAGACTACCATCTTCGAACAATGCTCCGGATATAACTGCATGTGCATATTTCGGATGGCGTTGTTGTTCATGACTTTTTTGCAATACTGCGAGGCATTTTCCATATTTTCGGGTTCGGGCTGTATCAGCTTTTACCCAGGTTTGAAATTCGTTCTCAGCTTTCACTTTGTTTTCCATAGCTGTACTCAAATTCACCAGTTTAATCGTGCCAAGTGCCAGTTTACTGCTATTTCCGGCAGAAAAGTTTTTACTGGAGTATTTTAACCGAACTGCTTCGTCCATATCCATTTCCCTTTTAAGCACTTCAATATACTTTCCTTTGGTTATTGCGGTAGCTTTATCTTTCGATTCAAGTTCTTCTTTCAAATCATACGAACTTATGTATCGTTGTGACATCCACGGAAATCCAATGGTCATGGCAAAATCATTTTCTTTAATGCCTGACAATGAAATCGGTAAAAATGTTTTTGGTTCAAAGGGCTTATTTTCAGCGCTGTAACCCGTTGTTGGTAAATTATTGACATTGGCATACACACGGAATACCGAAAAATCGGCCGACTGGCGTGGCCATTCAAAATTATCGGTTTCGCCACCAAAATTTCCAATGCTTTCGGGCGGAACACCCACCAATCGAACATCGTTGAAAACCTGATATACCGAAACAAAATACTGACCGGTGCTATAACCGTCCATGCTGGCCACATAACCCAACACAGAATCGTTGTATTGTTTTTCAATTTCAAATGAAGCTTTTCGTATCATTTTGGTTTTCAGCAATTCTATTGCCTGTTGAGTAACATCAATCGTTTTTACCAAAAATTTGACATTCAGCCCTTTAATCGGAATTTCTTCGGCAGGTGAACTTGCCCAGAATCCGTCGCGGATATAGTTATGTTCGTCGGTACTAACTTTTTGTATTTTGTCTCTTCCGCAATGGTGGTTTGTGAAAAGTAAACCATTGGCCGAAACGAGCTCACCCGAGCAACCATTGTCGAACATCATAACGGCATCCTTCGTGCTGGTTTTACTTTCACTGTAAATCTGATCAGCTGAAAGTTGTAAACCACTGCTTTTCATTTTCTGCACCAACGCACTGTTCAAATTCGAAATGGTCCACATTCCTTCGTCGGCCTTTACAGTTGCAAAAGAAGCGAAAACAAATACCAACAGGCTAATTCTTTTAAAATACTTCATTTTTTCTATTATTTTATGCAAATTAAAAATTCAAAGCAAAACAAATATCGGTTGAAAATGCGATTTTAGTTCCGGCTGTCTGAAAACCACCATCTACCGAAATATTCGCAAGCAAACTCTTAAAAACAGGGAAGCGATATGCCATATTTAATTGATAGAATGCCATATTCAACCGTCGAAAATCATAATCCGGAATTATTAACTGAGTTGTAATCTCATTATTTTCTTCCTGAAACAAGGATGAAGATAAATTCTTTTTATAACCTGCTTTCAGGCTACCAACTAAGGTTGATTTCTTTAGTGGATAATTTATTCCAACTGTTCCACTGCCCGAAATATCCTGAATATTCATTTGATAATCAGGATAATAATAATTTTGTCGGGAATCGAGCCAATGGATATCCACTTGCTCCCAAACCGAAAGTTGATTCAGTTTTTTATCGGCCAGTAAGGCTGAAAAATGGATATTTTGATTAAATTGCTGATAGCGGTCACTTTGAGTTGCAAATTGCCACTCAACTAACGTAGTATTTATGGTTACAGGCGTATATTGAGTCTCATTCCCAATCGTTTGCTGCAAATTATACAGAGCTTTGAAAAACAGCGTACGACCAAATAAACCCCGTTCGTGAGTCAGTTCAAGCGATATTTTATTATCCGAAATCCGATATGGAATCCGATTACTATTTTCAACAACCTGAATAATATTATTGTTCAGTGAAACTAATCCACTTGTCGATTGCTGTTTGTCGTCGTAAATAAAATGAAGTCCGCTGGAATACTGATTTCCTTTATAAATGCGACTAAAGGTATCGCCCATTCCCGAAAACTGACGATTATAAATGCCAAAACCCTGCAGCAAGTAAAAATAAATTTTTCTCCCTTCTTTTTCCACCTGAATATCCACATTTTGACGATAACGCTCATATTCGGCAAACCAACCCACATTCCAGTTGCCCATTTTGTAGTTAATACCCGGATTAATGCGAATTACCGAAACTGTATTTCTTGGTCGTGGATCAACTTGCCGGTAGGATACTCCACCCTGATACGATGCCCGAATTCCCCATTCCATATTTCGGGAACGAACAGAAGCTCCACCGCTCAGAAAATAAGACTCCCGTTTGTACGTGCCACCAATAGAATCGGCCACCAGATAAGGCGACAACAGTTCAAAATCTTCGGCATCGCGCCAACCAACCTTGTTTTTTTGATCGGTCAAAAAATAAGCTTTTCCAAAAAACCGGTAATTTTTGTCGACCTGAAAACTTTCGGTATGCAGATTCAGAGCCGAAGCAGCATTTCCCTCCTGAATTAAATACATACCATTATCAGCATTCGAAGCCGTACAGGAAGCTCCAACGCTTGTAATATTTTTTACCGGAACTGAATAAGTTGCTGCGGGATTATATTCAAATGAGTTATTAAATGCTCTCCAGGGCGATTCCCAACGGGCTACTTCAGAGCGCACCGAGTCAGTCCGATTACCGGCAAAAAGCGGTAATGCAAACAGTAAAAACAATATTTGAAATCGAACTCTCACGCTCTAATTATGAATTATTCTACTTCCCACGGTTTTGGTGTTGCATTCGGGATAAAATCCTTTGCTGAATTATTGGTATCCTGCAAATATGCCCTGCCATTCTCCCATTTCAATACTTTCCGCCGTACGCTTTTTCCACTATATGACGCATCGCAATAGGTAAAACTTACATCGATAGAAGATGGTAACGATTTAGAACCTATTATCCCTCCAAGTCCCAGTTCCACTGCATCTTGTATTAATGAAATTGGTACTTTAATTCTTGGTACCGATGTTCCGGAAGCAGTAGGTATGCTTACGGCATTTTGACTCAAAAATTCGGCATAACTGCCTGGTGCTTTGAAAATAGCATAAGCATGAGCACCTCTGGTATGCAATACCCAAATAGTGTTTGAATAACAGAAATTCCGAATCATATTGGGAACTTCGGGCACATCTACGTCATTTCCGGCATCGAACCACTCAAAATCAGCTTTTGACAAATCAACCGGCGAATTCGCATTGGCTGTTTTATGATTGATTCCCAACGAAGCAATAACAAGGCTTTTCCCGGGTTGAACCGGATAACTTGTACTATCACCCGGAATGGTATAGATTGCACCCACTATTAAATCATTCGGATAATTAGTGTATTCAATAACAGAGCTTGAACTTAAATGATTAGACTCAACTACTGAAAGTCCACCAGCATAAAGTACTGAATCGGAATTATTGAAAATTTCGATGTATTGATCCTGATAATAATGCCCATTAGCCGGCGTGGTACTTCCGCTGTAGTAAACCTCCTGTATCACAAAACCTTTTCCCTTTTGGGCAATTTGCATAGTTACATTTAATGCTACTTGTTCACCCTTTACAAGTGATTTCTCCAGTAATCCGCGTATTTCGGCATGCTGTGTGTAGGTCTCTTGCGCTGTTCCGCCCGTAACAGTTGTTTTCAAGTCTTTTTGTCCGGTTACCTCCACATTATAAACACCTTCCTCTGCGATTAAATTCAGCACTCCTGTTGTATCAGTGGTGTCTGTCAGCTTTCGGCCGGTTGCAATATTGGTCAAAATTACAGTATATCCATTCTTTCCTCCCTGTAGAGCATCAGCTGGCAACGAAATACTAACAAGTACCTTTGTAAAAGGAACTTCCTGTAACTGACAAGCTGTAAAGATGGTTGTCATCAGCATCAAAAGTGCTATTTTAAAAGAAAATACTGTTTTCATAATTCAGATGATTATAGTTTCAATTGAATTTCGGCACCCATAAATGGTGTTACAAACTTTTGTGATGTAATTCCAAACCGGGAAACATAACTCGGGTTGTAATCCAATATTCTGTTCACAAAAAATGAGAATTTCATATTATTTCCTATTTCCTTGGTCACTTTCAGGTTCACACCAATAGCAACCGGTGAGCGTTCAGGATCAAAATATGCAGACGAAAAAGTTTCAATCAGTGATTTGAACGCCGGATTTTGTTTTTCTGTATCAGTGAATGGCAATACAACGCCATTCAGATTAATATACGAATCGGGAATCCCGCTATATTGAATCATTTGATAGGAAGTGTACCACACAGCCTGTATGGAGGTGGAGAACATCAGCCGTTGTTTTGAAAAATGGGTATTTAAAAACAAAGTTGTATTAAATTGCTCCTGCACTTTACTGTCATTCCCTGCATTGAAAATACCTACATAAGGGTAATAATCTCCTGCAACCACAATGCTTGTATATTTGTATCGCGGTTGACTGATATCGTATTGTGTTTGAAACCATGCACCATTTAGCACGATTTCAGTATTAATTATAGGTATTTTCTTTGTAGAAAGCTGATATTCAATCCCTTTTTTAATTACCTTCGCTCCATTTGTGGTCACAGAACTTGCCAGAAACATTGCTTTTGGCTGATACGTAAAATCGCTTACAGTCGGTTTTCCTGTTCCGGTAAATGAATTTGTATCGTATAAATTATAGTTCTGCGGAGTATAAAGCGATTGTTGTTCAAATCCGTTATTTTCGTTTTCGGTAAATAGGGTAACATTGAGCACAGAACCTCTGTAGTTTATGTCAAATCCGACTTCATATTTGGTATTTCGGGCCGGTGTTAAATCATAATTCGTTCTGTCCTTGATTATTGTCGATAAATAAATCAACCGATTGTCGGGGTTAGCCGTTGAATAGTAGTTCAGTTCCGGAATATCGTAATATGATTTTTCGGGGTATAACTGTAAAACTGTCGGGAATTTGACCTGATCGCCAATTCCTCCTTTTAAACCCAGTTCAAATGGGGAACCAAATAGCTGAAATACAGGCAACTGGAAGTTAATATTTAAGCGTGGTTCGATATAAAATTTGTTATACATCGCACTTAAAGGAGATAAATTGGTCAGTGAAGTTCCCCGTAATCCGGCAGTAATTCCCAATTTGCTTTTTCCAATGTTCGCCGTAAAATTATCTTCTGCAAAAACGGTCAGCTTTTCCAGGGCAGGAATATCTTTGGGTGCTCTGGGACGACTCGAAGAACTTTGAGTTGGGAATGGTGGACGTGTCAAATCATAGATACTTCCATCGCCAAAATTCTTATCCAATCGAAATTCAGCCCCTAACAACACATTATTAAAAGTTTTGCCAATGTGTGGATGCAAATAGCTGGTCAACTGGGAATAAAAATTAAAGGGTTTGCCATCAACTTTATAAGTCGATAAATACTCAGAAGGTAGAAATATTCCCAAAGCTTCTCCTTCTGTATTGCCCAACGAAATTCCCATGGGCGAATTAAGAGTCACCGTTTTGGTTCTATCCAACACATCTTGAGCATAATTAGCCGAAAGTGTATATTCCAGTTTGTACAACATTCCTTTATTTATATTCCACGAACCGGCATTACTCAATTTAAAACTCTTATAATCAGATTTATACACATCTTCTTTGTTCATAATGTCCGGATCGGAAATGAACTGATCAATTGTTCCGGTAAAAGCCACCTGAGTAGTTGACAGAAAAACCTTATTAATCAGTTTTTCGTAACTTAGGTTCGATGTTATACGTTCGTATTGGTCGAATTGACTGCGTTGATCGGCTACAAATTTAGTATAATCGATACCGAAATTCAGGGTTCCTCCATTTTTGGGGAGTTTATATCCTTTACCGATATAAACCAATTTATTCAATGGATCCGATTTTACCCGAAGTGTGAGCGGCGTTTCTCCTTTTTTTGATTTTACAATAATGGCACCACTGGTCAAATCACCATATTTTACGGAGGGAATTCCACGGATTACCTCCACTTCATTGATATGGTCGGTGGAAAGTTGACGCAAGTCAACGCCACTATTTACCGAACTTTTTGCCGAACTAACATCTGCAGCATTGTTGCTTCCGTAAAACGATTGCATATTTCCATCGTTCGACATCGGCACACCATCCACCACTATAGCTGTTCCCATAGCCGTGTTTACATCGCTTCCCGCCTGACGCATGGAAACCTGATTGGCCACATTTAATTTTGAATCCGACAATAAGCCACCCGGCAACATTTGTAGAATGTCAGTCAAACTCGAAGGTTGAAGATGCTCAATTGCAGCCAGTTTAATGGTTGAAGTGGTGGCTGATTGCTTCTTTTCGCGCGCCATCACGTTCACTTCTTTCAATAATAAGGAAGTTTTCGTGATGTAAAAGTTTAAATAAGTTGATTTATTTACCTGAATCAGTGTATCAATGGTTTCATACCCTAAATAGGATATACGAAGATGGTATACACCTTTGTTGATATTTTTGATTTCACAAGTGCCTTTTTCATCCGTTATTGCTCCCTGTGCCAATTCCATAATGCTTGCATTAGCCATGTCAACGGCTTCGTGCGTTATAAAATCTTTTACAACACATTTCATTGAACAATTTTGAGCTGATACAAAACTTGTTGTAAACAGCATAAAAAGAGGCAATATATAGCTAAATGGATTCTTCAATTTGGTGTTGAGTATGCTATTCCAGACAGAATTCTAAATTACTTGATAAATAATCGTTGAGAGATGTTTTCAGCATTTGAAGTTATCATTCTCAAAATATAAATGCCTGATTCAAATCCTGCAGTACTGATTTTCATCATTGCATTTCCACTCCATGTTTTGACGATTCTGCCTGTAATATCCGATAGAGTTATTGAACTCAGATTGTCAACGTTTTTAATAATTATCTGTCGATTAATATTATCAGTATAGGCAAACGGAATTTTAGACATTTCGTTTGATTTAATATCGGCTGAAGGATCTGTAACCACATAATTTGCCAAAAAGAAATCAAATCCACCCGTAGTAGAAATTGTAGAACCATCTTCGAAAGTAGTTAAAGCAGATTTATTTTCACCTAATAAATATAAATTCTTACCTGATGAACAAAGAGAAAAAGCCATTTCAATATCGCTTCCACTGGCAACTAAATGTACTTCTTTTGTTTTTCCGTTGATTGGATCGTATGAAGCTAAAAATGCATCATATCCGCTTACATAGCTAAGAGGAGGCAAGCTAAATCCATCTCCAAAAACAACATCTGCTGCAGGATTGCTTCCATTTTTATTAGAATGGTAACCAAATGAATACAATCGGTTATCAATACTGTAGGCTAATCCTAAAGTTTCAGAAATGCCCGGTGCCATTACCGCCTTGTGCCAAATATCACTGCCATCTGCTGCATTAAATCCGGCTACTATTGCATTATAGGTCGAATTAGTAGTAATTAACTGTCCGTCCGAGAAAGTAACACCTATATTATCCCCTTTTATTGAAGCAGCTAAACAAATAATTCCATTTTTTACAATAATATCTTTTACACGGGTTTCTGTCACATTGGTACGAGTTTGAATATAGGATAAATTTCCATCGGTATCTAATTTCAGCAAGGTCAAATCACTACCACTACCTGGTGTAAAGCTTTTGTTTCCAATAGTTACAAGTACCGGTATTGTCGCATTTTTGAATGCACCCGCCGCATAAATATAGCCGTCATCGCCACAAGTTATGGCATTTAAAACCTCTGAAATAATACCACCCGAAGATGTCTTTCTCCAAATCGTATTGCCTGTAGTTCCATTTAGTTTGGCAATAAAAGCTGCTTTTGTTGACGTTCCGGAATTTGTAGAAGTAATAGAATCATTGCTACCGGGCAACATGAGACAAGTGGGGAAATTTCCGGTTAAATATATATCACCTAAGGCATCACAAGTAATAGAGTTCGTTGCAACGCCGCCTTTTAGCTTTAATTTGCCGGAATTGATTTCTTTTGCCCATTGAATTAACCCTTCTGAATTGAATTTAGCTACAAATGATTGTGCATCACTGGAATATTTATACAATCCGCTAAAAGTAGTTACTGTTCCGGCAGCGTCAATTATATTGGCATTGGTTGTTGATGCTAAATTTACGGCAAATATGGTTCCCGTAACAATTAAATCGCCGGAGGGTGTTGTAGTCATGGCGGTTGGGCTAACAACTCCAACATTAGAATAAATATTCCATAAATTAGTTTTTGTTGGACTTAATTTATTGATAAATAGGTTTTGCGAGTAGTTTGTAGCACCTGTAGGTTTTTCAGATCCGGTTAGGGTTACTCCATTAAAAGTTAGCGATTGACTAAAGGTGCAGGCTGTAAAAATATTAGCATTCAAATCGGTTACTATATCTTTCGGGTAGTCGGCATCTATACCTCCTCCCTCTAAACCCCAGCTAAATTTTGCATTTTGAGCTTGTGTAGAAAATGCGATTGCAAAAATTACAACTATTAATGTAAAAGTCTTTTTCATAATTTTTCCTTTTTAGAAATGAGTATGTACAGTAGTATATATTAGCAATCAATTATATAGTTTTATTCTGAAGGTAAATCTGTTCAGAAATTGCAACATTCAGCATCCAATTACAGTAGAAAAAGAACCGTAATATGTAGTCAATTAACAATTTGGCTTAAAATTAATGAATTGGAAACTCAATTGAAAAAGAACTAAGCATTAATTAATTGAAAAAATGTGCAAACGTTTGCAGTATTAATCCAATGAATTTATCGATGAAATTGTAAAATCCTTTTTTTGTTAGGTTTTTCGAGCAAAATTCAGAATTTTGTCATGCATGAATTAAAAAAAAATGTTATTTGATTAACAGTCTTTGAGTAGTAACATTACCATTTGAGCATGTCATCTTCAACAGATAAATACCTGACACAATTCCTTGTGTATTGATATTCAGCATGCTACCAATATTTATTGTCGGTTTAACTGTCTTACCCGTTAAATCCTGTAAAATCACCGAAGTGACTTGTTCAGCACAATTTACAATAATGCTACGATTTGTATCGTCGACAAAACCAAACGGTTTTTTATCAGCATTTTTTCCGTCTATGCCAGTATTTGGATTTATATCAAAATAATTCACTAAATAGAAGTCAAATGCTCCGAAAGTCGCTGTAGTGTTCGTATTCTCAAAAGTTAAAGGAACAGAGTTGTAGCTACCAATCATATAAAGATTATTAGCATAACTACAAATACTATTTCCGGTTTCTGAACCTGTGCCTTTGCCTACCAAATGTACTTCCTGAGTCACACCACTGCCGGTATTGAATGAGGCCAGAAATATATCACCCAGATTATTTGTAGCATCAGTTAATAACTTAGCATTTCCAAAATCAACATCTCCTGCAGGATTAGTCCCCAATTTATTGTAGTGATTTCCAAAACCAAATAAATTTCCATCATAGCCAATAGCTAATCCGTAAACTTCCACAATAGAAGGCGATGTAATTACTTTTTGCCAACTATCGCTTCCATCAGAAGTATTAAAGGCAGCAATAAAACCATTTAGCGAAGCAGAAGTAGATGTTAAAGCCCCACCGGCAAATTGTATTCCACCATCATTACCATTAAATGATCCGGATACAAATGCTTTGCTGTTTTTTACAGCAATATCTTTTACCCGAACACTTTTTATTGTTGAAACATACACACTGGGCCTTTCCTGAATATATTGCACAGTACCATCGGTAGACAATTTAATCAAAGTCAAATCAGCTCCCAAACTGGGTAAGAAACTTATACCCCCAATTGTTATTTGCTGAGTTGCTGGTATGGGTGTTGCTTTATTTTGAAAATTGCCGGCAGCATAAATATAACCATCGTCACCATAAGTCAGTGCAGGAAGGATTTCGGAAAGGATTGCACCTGATGAAGATTTATTCCAGAGTACATTACCAGAAGTTCCATCCAGTTTAGCTATAAAAGCGGCTTTAGTAGTATTCGTTGAGGTCAGGGTGACAGGAGAACTGCCCGGTAGAATAACTGTAGAAACAAAATTTCCTGTCAAATATATATTCCCATCTGCATCACATGTTAAAGCATCTGTCAGCACAGAACTTAACTTTGAAGCATCAGAATTAAATTCTTTTACCCACTGAATAACCCCATTGGAATTAAACTTAGCGACAAAAGATTGAACATTGGCCGTAGCACTACCTAAGCCGCTAAACGTAGTAACAGTACCTGCGGCATCAATGAGATTTGCTGTAGTGGTTTGTCCAGCTGTATTAACTATTGCACGCATATTCCCGGTTACAATTAAGTCGCCCGATGGGGTTGTAGCTAAAGCCACAGGACTAACTGCTCCTACATTCGAGTAAATACTCCATAAAGTAGTTTTTGCCGGATTTAATTTGTTTATTAACAGGCTGTTGTCATAACTTGCACCACTTCCCTTAGCTGCGCCATTAAAAGTCCTTCCGTTAAAATCAGCCTGTAATAAAAAAGTGTTAGCCATAAATATATTGCCACTTGCATCGGTCACAATATCAGCTGCACGGTCAGAACCGATAGAACCACCTCCACTTAAAAACCAACCAAAACTGGCATTTTGAGCCAGTGTAAATGAAACAATAGTGGAGAATAAAACGAGTAATTTAATTTCTTTTCTCATAATGTGTTAATTTACTATAAAAAGCAAATACTGAAAACAATTTGATTCCATAAAATACATTTTTATGAAATTATTTTGCAAATATATAAATTATTTACAAAGTCTAATAATCATTATGTTATTCTTTTAAACTTATTTGTTTACAAATTGCTTATTATATTTTGTGAATTTGTCGGCATTCTGTCATTATGATATATTTTAACCTTAAAAAGTCACTAATCAGGTGTTTTTTATAATTTGGCCCTGTCAGTATATTATTATATCTGCCATTATTATAAATATTTATACAATTTCAATTGTCGATATAGTTGAATATAAATTTATTGTCTTAACGTAATTTACATTTTCATCTATTCGATTTGTTGTGAAAGAGTTAGCTCGCTCCAGAGATCTTATCTATACCTGAAACTTTGAAGGGCAAAGTATTTTCGCTGGAATCGAATGCTCCAAATTCAATGGCAACAGTTCGAATCAGCGTTTCACTTTCATATTAACTGAACATAAAAAATAGACCCAAAGTTATTTTTTATATCTACTGTTTTTAATCTCGATTTAAATTCTGTAGAATTAAGCTATTCTTGTCTAACGGCATTTTAATCTTCATAAAAAAACCGCTGCCAGAACTAAATTCCAGCAGCGGCTTACAACCAAATAAAACCAATCTAAACTTTAGAAATCATGATTGCAGCGCCACCTCCCGGTGACAAATCCAATGATAATATTGATTCTGAAGTCACTTCAATCGTTTCAATTATAACAGGATAGGGATTATTTTTATAATCAGCACCTTTCCCATCTTTGAAAATTTTAGCTTTGTATTTCGCTCCTTTGTCAAGAAACGACAGATTGAGTGTGAGTTCACGGGCATTTTCGTTGGTTATACTTCCAACAAACCAGTTATCACTTTTGCGGTCTTTACGCGCAATAATAGTATAATCGCCTATTTTTGCTTCAGGTACTACCGTTTTTGCCCAGTTAGTAGGACAGGACGTGATAAATTCAAAAGCCGGATTATTTTCGTAGTTTTCAATCATATCGGAAGCCATTTGAATCGGGCTGTAAAGAACTACTGCCAATGCCAACTGTTTTGCCAGCGTGGTTTGAACATGCGTTCCGGGCTTAGCCGGGTTCGAGAAATTGAATGTTCCGGGGGTAAAATCCATCGGTCCTGCCAAGCCACGGGTGAACGGGATAATAGTAGTATGACGCGGAGGATTACCACCGTCGGGCGACCAGGCATCATACTCCTGACCACGCACACCTTCCTGCGAAAGTAAATTCGGATAAGTTCGTTGCAGGCCGGTTGGTGTCATGGGTTCGTGATTGTCTATTGAAACATGATAACGGGCAGCTGTTTCAATGACTTTGCGGTAATGCCGAACTGAATATTGGCAACTGTGCAGTTCCTTATTGTCAAGCAAAGGATTTACATAGCCGGTTTTTACCGTACTGATTCCGTATTTATTGCAGAATTTATAGGCATCATCCAACTGGTTTTCATAATTTTTAGCTGCACCTCCGGTTTCGTGATGTCCGATGATTCTGACGTGCTTTTTGGCAGCATAATCCGCAATTTTCTGAATATCAAAATCGGGATAAGGTTTGCTGAAATTGAATAAGTTTCCGTTTTTTGTCCAGTCGCCATCCCAACCCTCATTCCATCCTTCGACCAGCACACCCGAAAATCCGTGTTTGGCAGCAAAATCAATATATCTCAATGTGTTTTCAGTATTTGCACCATGTTTTGGACCTTGCCCCCAGCTATAGTTGGTAAGATGCATGCCCCACCAGATGCCAATGTATCTTCCGGGTTCAATCCAGGAGGTATCTTTAAATTTACAGGGCTCATTCAGGTTAAGCATTATTCTTGAGAGAATTAAGTCGCCCGGTTTAGACGCAATAATAATGGTTCTCCAAGGACTTTGAAACGGCGTTTGGGCAAACACTTTCTCTCCAGTCGACCAGGGGGTTAAATCTGCTTTCAGGGTGTTCGAACCTTTCGTTGTAGCTAGATTCAGTCCGGCATAATCGGTCAGATTGGCTTCGTGAATGGCCAGATACAAGCCGTTGCTCATTTCTATAGTCAATGGCGTACAGGCTGTATCCATTTTTGAAACCGGTGCTTTTTGATATAGATTTTCAAAAAAGTTGGTGTGATTGGATGGAATTGACCAGGCCTGAGGCTGTCCCGTGAGAGCAAACTCGGTAAGTTCATCCATAATGACAAAATCCTTCAGGTTTTCCTGTTTGGGGAAAACGTAACGGAAACCAAGGCCATCGTTGAAAACCCTGAAAATAATATCGAGTTTGCGGTTTTTAGCAGTCGTTTCACCCAAATGTAAAGTGGTTTCGTTGAAGTTATTGCGCACTGTACTATCTTCGCCCCAGGGCTCTGCCCATTGTTCATCCACCTTTCTATTAGTCGCTGACAACAATTTAAAATTAGTACTGAAATTATCGTTATTCTTCAGAACAAATCCCAAAAATGATTTTTCAATGATACAATTACCTGATTTAAACACCTTGTAATATGTTTTTCCATTTTCTAAACCAATCGATACACGAATGGTACCATCGGGTGAAGTTACATCGGCTTTTACAGCAAAAAATGAAATGAACCCCAGCAAAAAGACCATAGTTAGCCTTCTGTATGTTAACTTTTTCATACGGTACGAGTGTTTATTAGTTATCAATTTCTTTGAGTAAATCAGTGGTTTTTTGATCCTGCATGGATGCCATGTAATAAAATGCCTGAGTCAGTTGGGCTTGTTTGTAAGAGTCCAGTTTATATTTCTTTCGCAAATCATACATTCGTTTTATAGTCTCTAACTGGGTTTGATTAGTAGCAACTCCAAAAGCCGTTTGAAGTGATGTCAGGAAAGAATAACCAAACTCCTGTGTGGGTTCAATCATGGTTCCTTCACCAAAATCATTCCATGTAATTAGCTGAATTTGAGGCATATTTCTCTTTTTGGCTTCGGCAAGCATATCATTCCAGAGTTCGCCTTTTCGATAGTCAACAAAGAACAAACTGTCTTTGCCATCGCCCTGATAATAATAGGAGTGGAATCCCGGCCATGCTCCGGCAAATGCAGGTATATTTTTGGCTGCTAAATCATCGTAAATAGCGCGCGAATGGGTAATATCAAGTCCATGGTCATTTTTATCGTCGGTAGCACCCCAAGGACCCCACGCTCCCCACGGCCACATAAATACTGCACTACAGTTTGATGATCCTACTTTTGGATAGAAATAATTGTAATTATTGCCCGGTACATCCCTGCCATAAGGTATCATAAAGTATGGTTTGGTAGGATAAATTCCCAACAGCGATGTCCATTGTGACGGTTTATTTATGAAATCGGGACCAAACACACCCAGCAACGGAGCATTATTTACTTTGATGTAATTGCTTTTGGTCATGTAGCTGTTCATAATATACGCCATGTCAGTTACAGCCAATTCAACTGTATCTTTTGATCCGGTATTAATCATCACATTCGGAATGGTTCGGTCTTCGTAAATAATGGCAAACTCAAGTCCTACTTTTTTGCAAGCATCAATGATTGCATTGGAATTGCGGGTAAGTTTATAGGTGTCGTTGATATTATAAGAACCATACCAGTCGATCAGAATTCCATCGATTCCGGCATATTTCATCAAAAGCAGATGATATTCAACTAAATCAGGATCGCTGGAAGCATACGGTCCAACAAGCGGATAATAATGTGATGCTATTTGTCGGCGACCATTTGCATCGATGCTGTCGGGGTTGCATTTACTCATTTTCCAGTGAACGCCCCAGGTACCGCCATTGCTTGCCTTGTTTTCGAACCAGGGCATATAATGAACGTATACTTTCATGGAATTACTTTTACTAACCGCTACCGGACTAAGGGTCGTTACAGTATAAGTGGGCTCAGTAGGGTTACAAGCGGTCATAAGGATGACACAGATACCACATAAGATGTTGAAAACTGACTTTTTCATAATTAATATCCCTGATTTTGAGTAAGGTTTTTATTTAAATCAAGCACGTTTTGAGGAATTGGGAAAACTCCGCGATAAGCAGGTGTCACAGCTTTGTTCCAACCCGCATTAAAGAAAGTTCCAAAACGAATATTGGTATTTCGGCGAAGTCCTTCAAAGATAAATTCGTGCAGCCATTCTGTTTCCAGAGATGCATCATCGAGTGTAGAAATGTCACCCAAACCTGCTCTTTTGCGTAACTGATTCACTAATCCAAGAGCTGTAGTTGTAAAACCCTGACGGTAATTAGCTTCGGCTTTCATCATCAATACTTCGGCATAACGCATCAGTACCCAGTCGTTGTCACGTTCCCATTTATCATCAGCCCGCCATTGGTATTTATTCAAGCGGGCACCTTCATTTTGAAGTGCTTTTGTATAATCGGCAATATCAACGGTATAGCTCAGCGGACTACCATTATCCATCATAATTACTTCTCCTGTAGCTAAACTAATCTGATCGCCAACCATCAACGATTTTCTACGGGTATCATTTGCATCGAAAGTGGCATAAACAGGTGGTTTGGCACAAATACCATTAACACAAGTTGCATAGGTTCCATTGACCGAAAACGCGTATTTCTGATTATAGTGAAAAGTCAATGATGCGAGGTAATTACCAACCGTATTTTGCTTGTGGTCATACGGAATGGCAAAAATAATTTCATCTGCTTTCTGATCGTTATCCGTAGCAAAGTTGTCGAAATAATTGGCGTTCAGACTGAAACCTTTAACCTTTTCACAAGCAGTCTGACAATCCTTCCAACGTGCTGTTCCTGTATATACGCCTGCATTCAGATATAATCGTGCTAAAAGGGTATAAGCCACATTTTGAGTAAACCGCCCATAAGCCACACCTGCGGGAAGGTAATCAACCACCGATGTAAGTTCTTTTTCCACGAAGCGGAAAACCGAATCCCGGCTTACCTGTGCCGGAACTTCAGCCGTTTCAAAGTTTGTTACAATTGGCACACCGCCATACAAATCCAGTAGGTTGTAGTAGTAATAAGCACGCAAACCACGGAGTTCGGCATTGACGACATTTTTCTGAGCATCAGTCAATGAAGATTTATTCACCATGTAAATGATTGTATTCACATTGGCAACTCCCTGAAAATTATACTTCCAGGCACTTAATACAGTCTTATTCCTTGCATCCCAGGTATGGTATTGCAATTGTTGATACACTCCGCCATCGTACCAGTCGGTACCACGGGTTGGAATACATGCCTCATCAGAGGTACATTCGTTCAGAAAGAATACAAACTCGCAGGTTGGGTAGCAAATAGTTCCACCAGTATTTGTGTCGTTGAAACCCCGTAAGGTTGCATACGCACCACCCACAATGGTTTGAACTTCACTGGAAGTTTTCCCGTAATTATCCATTGTAATAGTATTGTACAACACTTCGTCAAGATTGGTACATCCAAATGAAAGTGTCGTTAGAATTACTAATGCTATATAGTTGATTTTCATAAGAAAATAATTTTTATGTTTAAAAAGAAATATTTAATCCAAATGAAAAAGTCCGTGGACGTGGATAATAATTAAATCGGTCGATACCCGGTGAATCCAGTCCGCTGTTACCAACTTCGGGATCAGTTCCGCTGTAAGCTGTCAGTACAAAAAGGTTTTCTCCGGTGAGATATACACGGAATTTCTCTAAGCCCAAGCGGAGATTTTTAGGCAAATTGTAACCAATTGTTAGCGATTGCAATCGGAAGAAATCTCCATTTTCAATCCAATAGCTTGAGAAAGTCGGATCGGAAGTGATACCGGTTTTCAGAAAAGCATCGGTTACATTTTGTGAAGGCAAACGGGTCGGATCGGCCATACTCATGGCGGTGGCGTTGAGTACCTTTTGACCGAACATTCCATAGGTGCCAATATTCAAATCGAAATCACGGTAAGCAAAATTCATAGCAAAACCAAGGTTGAATTTGGGTTGAGCACTTCCCAGGTATTCGTTTATCACATTTCCGTTGGCATCCTTGTTCAGAATATATTCCCCATCGGAATTAATTCCCAGACATTTCGGACCCCAGAATGCACCGGCCGGATATCCTTCTTTAATTACCTGTGTATAAGTTCCGGTCATGCCACGTATTCCGGTCATGCTTCCGGTTTTCAAATCGGATGCTGAACCAAATAAATTGTTGGTTAGTTTATCAATTCTCTGGTCGTTGTAGGCAGCGGTAATCGTTGCATCAAAGCTAAAATCCTTTGATTTGACGATGCTGGCATTCAATGTGAGTTCCACTCCTTTGTTACTCAAACTTCCCAAATTGAGCAACATAGTATTTACCAGATAAGGAGGCTGTGGCACAGGATAAGTCCACAGCAAATCATTGGTCTGTTTCAGGTAAAATTCCAATGTCCCCGATATTTTCCCGAGAAAGCCAAAATCAATACCCAAATTGGTTTGTGCAGTAGATTCCCATTTTAGATCCGGATTGGCATTTTGAACCGGTGAATAAGCCTTTTTCCATTTGTTATCGATAGGGTCGTAATATGAGGCTCCGGTGGCGCTGAGTAATTGTAAGGATTTATAATCGCCAATACCATCCTGATTTCCGGTTACACCATAACCCAACCGAACTTTAAGGTTGTTTAGCCAGCCCGAACAATCTTTCAGGAATGCTTCATCCGAAGCTCTCCATCCAAACGAAGCCGAGGGAAACAGGCCCCATTTATTATTTGCTCCGAAACGACTTGAACCGTCTTCACGCAGCGTACCGGTAAACAGATATCTACCCAAATAATTGAAGTTCAAACGGCCGTAAAACGAAACCAAATGCGAAATGCCTTTGTATGAATATACATCACCGGAAGTATAATCAAATCCAGCTCCGAGGTTATTATAGAGGAAAGCATCGGTATCAAATCCGCTACGGATTGCCCCAAAACCTTCGTACTGCGATTCCAGGTAAGAATACCCGGCCATTATGTTCAGTTTTGTTTTGTTTTCAAATTTCAGGTCTTCGGTGAGGTAAGATTCAAGTTGGAAAGACGAATTATCACCCAAAGTACGCTGACCCTGTCCGCTCAAAGAAGCTCCGGTCATTACGGCATATGAAGGTAGGTAGGAACGTGTTTGGTACGAGTTATACTCATATGAACCGTTGACAACCCCTTTCAGTCCTTTGAAAAACTCAATTTCGGCTTTGGCAAAACCCAGTAAGCGGTGACGAGAATCGTCGCGGAAACGGTCGTTGTTAATCTCTACCGGATTTTCAGTATTGGTTCCACTAATTGCAGTATAAGTTCCACTTTGTGTATAAATCGGCACGGTTGGGTTCAGGTTACATTCGCGTTCGATAATGGATAAGTCAATCGGAGTCCAGTTATCGGTGCTGGCGTTTATGCCGGCTTCCAGTTTCAGTTTTTTGTTTAATCCGTATTGATGAGCCGAAATGCTTCCTGCCAATCGGTTGAGCGAACTGCGTTGCAACACTCCTTCGTTGTTTTGATACGAAAGCGAAGCCCGGAAACCACTATTTGAATTCACATTGCTGAAAAATAAATTGTGTTGTTGCGAAATGGCAGTACGTTCCAACGATTTTTGCCAGTCGGTATTGGCACCATAATCAACGGCATTCAATACATTGTTGGTTCGTACATAGTCGCGCCACTGATTAGCTGAGAGAATATCCATGTGTTTTGCAACATTGGAAACACCCACATAACCGCTGTACGACATGCTTTTTACTTCGGTTGTTCCTGCAGAACGATTGGTGGTAATGATAATCACACCGTTTGCACCACGCGAACCGTAAATGGCCGCTGCCGATGCATCTTTCAGTACGTCGATGCTTATAATTTCAGAAGGTTGAACTGAGTTCATATCCACACCCGGAATTCCATCCACCACCACGAGTGGCGAGTTTCCTGCCGAAAGTGAAGTTCCACCACGCAATTTCATGCTGGCACCCGCAGCCGGATCGCCTGAGCCCTGAACCACCGATAGACCGGCTACTTTTCCTTGTAAAAGTTGTTCGGCCGAAGTTACAACGCCCTGTTTCAGGTCTTTGGCACTAACCGAAGTGATAGCACCGGTAAGGTCGGCTTTTCGAACGCTACCGTAACCAATTCCAACCACAACTGTTTCCTGAAGGGTTACCGAACTTTGTGACAATTGCACTTTTAATTTCTGTTGTGCTTTTACTTTCTGAGCAGAATACCCGATATAGGATATTTCGAGAGTACTTCCAGTGGGACATTCCAGTTTGAATTCGCCGTTAAAGTCAGTAATCACAGCTATTTTTGTGCCGGAAACCTTAACACTGGCACCAATTGCTGTCTCATTTTTTTCGTCCACAATCACGCCCGAAACCTTTATGTTTTGTGCCTGAAGCATCAGAACAGAGAACATCAGCCCGAAAAAAACCGTACTGGTTTTACGTAACCGGAAGAATCTGTTTTTATTTTTCTGCATAGTATTTTTTTCGTTTGAGTGATTATTGAAGGTCAGAAAGGGGTACAAGTGGAAGATCAGAGTTATAAACCTCAACCGTATTTACCCCTTTTATCACATTAATTATTAAATTCAGTTTGGTCAGTCCTGTCAGAGAACCGATTTTCTGCAATAAGTTTATTGAGGCCGACATGGAGGCGGTATTGCCAGCCATTGTGCCTGAAAAAGTCGTTGTTCCGGCTGTGATGATATAATTTAGCGAAGTGGCTGATTTTTCGTTGTTGGTTCGGGTAATGGTCAGAATATCGTACTGACAGAATTTCTGGGGGAAATAAGATACTATTGGAACGTTTGTATTTCCTATTAGATAGTTTTTACCGGTTGCATCAGCTGTTCCTTTGCTGCCGTCGAGCGCCCACAGGAAAAAGGTCAGGTTATCGAAGCTTAGTGACTGTGAAACTCCAAAATACTGATAGGGAATCATATCTATTTTATAGACGTTGGTTGCCATTTTTTTCATCGCCGTTTTCGCATGAGTCGAAATATTATTGGGGTCAAACATAAAATGAGCATCCAGGAAATTATTAATACCGCTTTCCATAAAAATGGAGTCTTTTCCGGCTAAACCACCTATCAAACCGTTTACATAGGATTTCGAGGTATTAACCAAAATTGAAACCGGGGTATCAATTCCGAAATTGGAAGGAAAAACCTGCAAGGATGCACCCGAAGTTTTAAAAGTTCCAACCTGCACCCGTGGACACATCAAATTAAATGCGCCACTAACCGTTGAACCATCTTTCGATTTTAATAGCATCCAAAAATAATTATCGAAATTTGCCAAATCTGTAAGAGTTTTTTTAAAATACAAGGTAGGAGTAAGGGTAAAGCTCCAAACCATATTCCCTTTGGTCGGTTCGTATTTTAGTTTGGCGAAATCGGAGGAGTTTGCCCAGTTTCCTGCATCCGGTTCGGATGGTTGCCATACCCACATGTAAATATCCTGACCTGCCGTAAAATTCGTTCCGGTCAAATCGAAATACCAGCTTACCTGTTCATCCAAGTTCCATATAATTGGATATGACCATGTACTGGTAGGTAGTGGATCAACCGCCTTAGCCGACAAGCTGATAAAGAGCAATCCTACTGCCAGCATCCAGCCCGAAAACAGGCGGCAGAAAAGCGAACAAATTGATTTTTTTCCAGATAGTACCATTTCGTTTAAGATTAGTATCCCTAATGGGTTGGTGAATTTTTAAATAAGCTATTTAACAACTTTTCCAGGGTATAAAACCCCGGAAAAGTTAGTTGTGAAGCTATTAGAAAAAAGTGCTTGTAATCGTTTATTTTACTACTTTGAAAGATTCTGACTTTCCGTTTCCGTTCAATACAACCAGATATACGCCTTTGGCAAAAGTCGAGAAACCAACATTCAATTGCTGTTGATCGGCCGAAATCGGAACACGACTCATCATAGAACCTTTAAAATCGTAAACCGAAACCTGATTGAAACTATTATCGTTCAATGTTATAGTCAGATTATCAACCACGGGATTAGGATAAGCTGTGAAATAAGTTGACAAGGGGCTGTTAATGTTGTTTGTTACCGTTACATTGGTTGGTACGAAGAAAGATTGTGTTTGTATTAAACCATTGCTACTGCGAATTTTCATCCAAAATCCACTTGGATTGCTGGTTTGTAGTTCTGATACGGTTTTTCCGTAGAAAGTGGTAGGAGTTAGTGTAAGACTCCAGGTTTGAGCACCAAGTCGGGTAAGTTTGCTTACATTATCCGTACTTGGCACATTCCATGTGCCGGTACGTCCACTTAATGTTTCGGGGTTTGTTGGATCCCAGGCCCAAAGGTATAATGAATCTTTTCCAAAAATACTACCCGTTAAATCCAGCGTCCAAGTAACAGGCTGATTTAATATATATGAACCGGTTGACCCATTTTGTGTACAAGTAACCTTTGGACCTTTATCGCTGAAAGTTGAAGTAGTCAGAAATGGATTGATTTTACTTTTAGGGAAGGTTAAGCTCAAGGTACCTGAATCATCTCCGGCAGTAGATGTTTGAATATTATACCAACACACATTATTAGCATTACTCAGAAATTCAGTTTGAGTATGATTAAAAGCAACGGCAGGAATAAAAGATACAGTCCATTTCAATGTGCCTGCAACGTGTACCATACTTGCTGAACCTCCCCAATAAAAAGCCCAGGGTCCCCAAAAGTAAGCAAATAAGGTTTCGGTACCATTTAGGGTTGTACCACTATTGGTAAAGTCGGCGGTAAATGTGATTGTTTTGTTTGCTAATGCCGGAAGAGAATCGGTTACAGCCAGATCGGTAGTAATAACAGGAGCTTTTTTCCCAATTAATCCTGCCTGAGCAGTAAATGACAGGCAAATAATTGCCAAAAATGCAAGAGTCAATGTAATTTTCTTCATGATTTCTAATTTTTAGATAATTGTTATATATTTAATAATTTATTTTGATTGAATTTTTATAAATCGACTAATTCACCTTACACAAGCGATAAGTGTAGGAAACGAAAGCTACCCCATTCGTGCGACGTGTGAGTTTAAACTCAAATACATCTAACAAACCCGGAACTGAACCTAAGCTTAGGGTTGCAATTTTCTGTGTTTTTGCCTGATCGGCATACAGATAGATTTCGTTGAGTGTAGCATCGG
>SESF01011237.1_pt1 | contig 44710 bp, 53 predicted proteins | sample 3171521 | NCBI WGS metagenome assembly SESF01 (sample SAMN10866945, study PRJNA518727) | freshwater metagenome | biome: subpolar coniferous forest; feature: holomictic lake; material: water; isolation source: holomictic Lake 227, 6 m and 8 m depth | place: Canada: near Kenora, Ontario | collected...
GCGATGGGCTGAGGGGCGGGGCGGGTCGAGCGGGGAGCGGTAACGGTGCGCATGATGTATTCCTTTCGTTGCCCGGTTGGGCGGTGTTGTGTTGTCCCGGTCACTCCCGATGGCGTGCCGGATCTCCACGTTCCTATGCGGCTAGTTAGGCGTCAAGTCAAATGTGACGGAAATCACATTGGCTATGTAGCGGTATTCTATCAAGTGTAGCTATGTAACGAGTTAGCTATGTTTTCCACAATGCGATTTTATCGAGAAATTACCACGTGGCCCCTCAGCCCTTCCCTCAATTTCGGCCCGTTTTCGGCCCGTTTTCGCACGGCCCCTCAGCCTCACTTTTCGCGTGCCGCGATTCGTGATGGCCCAAAGTAGGCTGAGGGGATTTGTTCGCGGATCGGATCGATTCGGCCCCGGCGAAAAATCCCCTCAGCCTACCTCAAACGAAAAATCGGCCCCGGTTGAAAAATCCCCTCAGCCCATCGCAAACGAAAAATCGGCCCCGGCGGAAAAATCCAGACCGGGGCCGAAAATAGGCTGAGGGGATTTTAGGGCTTCGGCTCGGTTTTCGGTGCCGGGGTCGTTTTCCCCCACAGCAACGTTTCCAACTTCCGCCCGTAGGCTACCCATTCGGCCAAGTCGAGTTTGTATGCTGTGCTCACGTCCGTCCACGTGGAGGTGATCGGCAACTCAGCGGCTCGGATCTGAGGCTCAACGACCACAGGTGGCGCGGGAGCGGGCACGTACACGGGCTGGCACTTGCACCCTGTGAGGATGAAAACTGCCACTAATGCGAGGACCAGTCGGCTCATTTTAGTTCTCCGATCAACTTACCTGCTTCGATTGCGAGACGCTTTGCCTCTTCGTCCGATGACGCTACCTGTTCCTTGAGCCGTGCGATCACTTCCGCGTTGGCCACCTCGTTGCTCTCGGCCAGTGCCATGACTTCGGCGGCGTGGTTCTTCGCGTCCTCGCTCTGTTTCTTGTAGTCTTTGATGATCGACTGTGCGGCGGAAAGTGCTGATCTGGCATCGTCTCTTTGGTGCCTAAGTATGTAAATAGTGAGAATAATGGAGATGCAACCGGCCACAACGAGCAGTGAAACAAAAGCCTTCCAGTACAGTTTCAAATAGTCTAGTACGCTCATTTCGTCTCCTGTGTGGTCTGATCGACTCGCGCCTTGTTGTTCTGAGCACTGGTAGCAAAGCCGAACACCGCCGTCCACATGGCCGCCACTGCTCCCGCGAAAACTAGGTCCGCAGTCTTGTGGTAAAACGTGTGGACGATGAAGCCGATGGTCAGGAGCGCAGCAGACAAAGCTCCCAAGCCACCAGCAGTGAGATAGATCAGTTTCGTGCTGCTCGTATCTGTGCCCTGCACAGGGGCATCTTTCCACATCTGATACCATGATTTAGGTTCCATGCTCTCTCTCCTACTGGATGGTGACTTGCGCCAATGGTGCTTGCCATCAAGCATCAACGCCGCCCCCACGGCCCACCCAGCACGCTTAGATGGGGTTGGTGATGGTGAGCCACACTTCGTCGGTGTCCAACGCCTTTTCGATCATGGAGAAAAGCTGTGGCAGAACCACAGACCCTCCGTGAATACGTGTGTCGGAATCAACTGTGTGGCCAACGAGGATGCAGCCTAGGGTATCGTCGGCATCGTTTCCAGAGTGGATGCGGATGCCTGTGAAGTTAGGAACATCATTGACGTACAGCATGTCCTTCTGGAATTTCTGGCTGAAGGTGATAGTGATGCGGTAGCGACCAGCCGGAATGGCAGTCTCGCCGTAGACCTTCTCGCCTTCTCGCAATTCGTCTTCTAACGTGAAGCAGAAATGTGATCCACTGTGGAGGAACAGATCGCCCAACGTAGTGGCGTCTTTGCTGGGCTTGCGTATGAGTGACAGTTCCATGTGGTTCCCCTCAAAATTCTGTTACGTAGAGCGAACCTGCAAGTCCGCATGTGGCGTACATCGGAACTATTCCGGCGTAGGAATCAACGTACCCGGCCAAGTAAGTGCCCTTGCCCGCAAAATCAAGCCAATACTGCGTGCCAGGGATTACCTGAATGAACACCGTAGATGAGCAACTGCCGCTCACTACGATGTTGGCACACTTGGTCCCTGCCGTAGACCCTGCTGCGGGAGCGTTGCCGATTCCGTAATAGATCCCACCGGAGCCCGTGCCAGCGGCGGCCACTGGGTTATTGTACTGATCCATGCCAGAGGCCACCATGGAGCCGGTAAAGCAGATCATCAATCTAGTAGCTGACTTGGGAACGATCAATAGCCCGCACCCACTGAGCGCAGTATCGCTTACACCAGAACTAGCACCGGCAGCAGTAGAGATGACCGAGTTGAACGCCTTATCGATGACCGTTGCTACCTTGTAGCCACCGAAATTAGCGTCCCCTGGGAGTTCCATGTAGCAGTTGGTGGAGTAGTCGTAGGTGCCGCCCGGTACGTGTAGAAACTGAGTGGTGAACGGAGACTTGGAAATGTGGAGGCCGGTGGGTCCGTGCGTGTAAGACGCTGAACTGCCATTGGAGCCGGACCAATAGTTGGAGTAAATGTCGTTTACGGACAATTCACCAGCCGCAAATTTATTGGCAGTGAGCGTGCCATCAACAATGACGTTCGCATCGTTCATGCGTCGGCCATACATATTGTCTATGCAGACACCGGCATCGGAGTTGAGGCTGTTGGCCACGACAACGAAGCGCATGGACTTGGCATTGGAGGGAGCGCCACTGCCTACCGCCGCGTTGCCTACAGACGCATCGATGTAGTAAGAGGTGGGCGGGAAGTCTGCACTGGTTCCGCTAATGAACGAACCAAAACTTCCAACAATGTCAGAGTAGAACGCAACCCACAGAGTAACCACGCCCTGCCGAGCGTTGACAGTCTTGATACGAGCCTTGAAGTAGAACTGCTCACCTGGGACGCAAGGAACCGCGTCACTGGCGGAATACTGCGGGTTGCCCGCCATCCAGTTAGGGTATTGGAGCCACGCAGAGCAAGACATGTAGCGGCAATACTGTGTGCCGTTGTCGCCGCCCCACCCGCCGTCAACGTAGCGATTCTCTGCGGCATACGGATCAGTGCCAGTGCGCCCCAGTTCAGAGTTGGGGTTGGGAATAAGGTTGTCCCAGTTAGCCACAGTCAACTGCTTTGTGAAAATCTGTCCGGCAAGGACGGTGGCGGCTACGGTGATTTCCTTCCACGCATGTGGAGTGCTCTGCGTTAACTGTAGTTCATGGCCATCGGCTGTGAGAACTACGGTGCCTCCAGCGTAGGTGCTTAGGTAACTATTGCGATCTGCCCAATTCCAGCCCACGGAGATGGGGGCCGTGAGCATCGCAAGGTCAGCCTTCTCCATGGCCTTGGTAGCCATGTCCGCTGTATTGAGGACGAACTTGGCGGAGGTAATGGCGGCTACGAAATTGTTCTCAGCCGTGAGAGCAGTGAGCCAGCGTTGGTTGTAGCGGCGAACGCGGTTGCCAGTTCCCAACGCCGTAGTAACGGAGAGGTCAATCTCTGGAGAAATAAGAGCGCGGCCATGAAGATACATGGTAAGACCCTTGGCCTCGTAGGGTGTGGGGCCATCGTCAGGCAACAGTGTTGTGGAGTTGCAAGCGTCCGCGAAAAGCTGCCACGATGCAGCCGCCATTGCGGGTTCGCCACGATTAACGTAGCCGTCCCACCTAGCGGCAAGGGCAGTGAAGTCCTGTAGGCACTGCGCCTTTTCGGACTTGGAGAGCGTGTCTATTGGTAGATCAGTGGCCTTGCCACCAAGACTGATAGCAGTCTCAAGAGTGGTCTTGGCCTTGTAGTAGTTTTCCCAATGTAGACGCAGAGTTCCTCCGCCAGTGGTGGCCGGGGGCTCGATGTAGTTCAGATCGGTGGTGTAGGCCATCCCATCTGAAGTGGTGTCGTTAATGATGGACGGCACGAGTCCTGGGTAGGTCCAGGAAACTTCCTGGTTCATGTAAGAGCCGAGTGCGTTCATAGCGACGGTGTAGGCACTCAGTGCAGTGGCGGTGCCCGTGTAGTCACCGGCTTTGGTAAAGAGGGGAAGGTATTCGTTGTAGATCAGGTTCCACTGCAACCTGAGATAAATTTTCTCGGACGGTGTCAGCTTGTTGTCGTTACCCATGTCCCCGATATTATCGATGGGCTTCTGGGCGATCATCTTTTCCAGATACGCAAGATCAGATTCAACCGATGCCCAGTATGGGACGTAGTTGGTCTTCTGCGCATCGGTCATCGTGTAAGAGTTATCTGGGTCGCTCCAGATTTTAAGATCAATTAGATACTGTCTGAGTATCGCAACGTCCTCGCCAATCTGCGTCCACCCAGCCACGATGATTTTGAGAAGGATCGCCTGATCGTAGACGAGACGCAAGCGACTACCAACGGGAACATTGGCCCACGTGTCGCACGCCGGAGTTCCGAAGCGGGCTACGACGTTGCCAGTGACCTCTGCCCACTTTGCTGAAATGGCCTTCTTCTCGGCAGGAGTTAAGATTCCATCCTTCCACGCATCGTCCGCGTAGTGCTTGATGGCGTTGTCGATGGCGCTGGTAAGTTTCTGTTGGGCGGAGTACACCGCTCGGAACTTGCGCCTGAACGTTTCTCCAGGAGTCTCGGCAGCGTTAGTGACAGGGTTGTAGGTGCCATCACTTACCAATTTCGTATCGATGTTTACGTTGCGCCAAACCACGCCGCCAGTAGACGAAGTGGCGTTAATGTTACCGGCGATGGGAGGAAGCGCGACAGTACTGGTGAACGTGTTGGGTGCGCGGGACGTGCCAGCGGCGCTGCCGGACAAAACTGGGAGTGCCGTGACGCTGATACACGTGTTGGGAGCTAGGACTACCTTGCCGACGATGGAGCCGGAAAGAACTGGTAGCGCCTGGTAACTATTGGCCACCGGCACAATGTATCCGGCGATGCTGCCGCCCAGTGCGTTGGTGGCAACGATAGACGTGGACACTACCGGGATAGCTGCGGTGGCGCTACCAGTGACAGGGTAGGCCGTATTCACGGTGAACGTGATGGCCGGGGGCGCGGACACCGCCGCAGCGGAAGACCCTGTGAACGCTGACACTACTTTGTTGGAAGTAGCGCCGATTCCGTGAACACCCGATGCGCTTCCGCCGAGAGCGGACAACGCTTTGTTGGTGGTGCTAGTGATCAGAACAGGGTAGGAGTATCCCTGTGCGCTACCGTCCAACGTAGACAGGGCGGCGTTGGAGGTGATGGCCTCTCCATGCACCGCACTAGCGGAGCCACTGAGTGTGACGCCGCTAGTGGACATGATGGTGAGGATAGCAATGGCCGCGATGGACCCGCCCAACGACGGAAGCGCGGCGGTGCTAGTGCCTACGAACCAGGGCTCCCCGGCGCTATTGAGTGCCGCCTTGTTTACGGCTTGCTTATCAAATTCCATCAGGCACCCTTAGCGAAGAGGTAGTTTGCCAAACCCTGCGGGGTCCAAGGAAGTTCGTCTTCGCGTTCAATATCCAGGACATGCGCAGCGAACTCTGCGCACTCCCATCCGGTCTCCTGTCCAGGTTTGTTGAGTCCGGCGAGGATGGCATCTTTGTAGGAATACTTGGAACCAAGAGCAGCATACGCCTTGTCCACGTTCAACGTCCTACCACTGGGATATACCGTTGGAGTTCCATAGCCAGTGTTGTCAAGTTCGCACATCTGCACACCGATGAGAGGGCGGGCATGAACGATCATGTAGCGCTCGTTGATTGCGAAGACAACGCCGCAGTGTGGCCAAGCTGACTTAGTCCACTTGCGGATCAGCCAACCGAAGAACCCGCCGCCCTTGAAAAGCGCCACATCGCCAGATTGCATTTAAGCCTCCAGAACGAACAACTTAATGTCTGCAAAAGAAAGATGCTGCACTTCGGGAATATCACGATTGATGCGGGCCTGGGTAATTTCCCAGATCCCCGAATCCTTGGGGGTCCAGGTAATGGCGGCAGCGCCGGACACGACATTCGCAAGCACCACCTTTTCGCGACCATCGGTGGCCACAACTGGCACACGGAACGTTCCAGTAAACGGAGTGTAGATGACACCGCCTACGTGAATCTCCGTGTTTACCGTGATCGCAGTTCCCTCGGTAGTGGTGATTTCGTGCTTGGCCGCGTCATAGATGGCCCCGGTCACGGAAATGATGACCAACTCGGGGAGGACTGGAGGGGTGGGAGGCTCTGGCTGAACCACTTCTCGGTAGTTACCGAGTGGATAGTGCGCGACCATGAATGGCAGGTCGGCAAGTATGGTATTGATAACTACTTCGTTTTCTAGAATCTCATAGATCATTGGACCCTCTCAATAGTTACAAGCCCATTCCCGCCATTGCCAGGAAACACATTACCGTAAGATTGCCCAGCTCCTCCACCACCGGCACCCAATCCCCCATTCCCGCCATAAGCGTACGCTCCGCCAGCAGTGTTCGAATAAACTCCACCACCACCACCAAGAACTCCTCCTCTTCCGGCGGTCACAGTTTCGTTGGCAAAGTATGAACAACCCCCCGCGCCGCTACCACCATTGGATAATTGACGCTGACTATTTATCATGAACTGTTTGTGATAATAATTCGGCGGGCCTGCCTCCATAAACCCAGATCCTCCAGAAACAGAGCGAAATGGATCTATGGTTGAATCAAACCCTGCGGAGGTAAGAGACGGAGACATGTATCGAATAAACGGAAGTAGGGCTTGCTCCGCTGGTGACGAACTAAGACCGTCGCACCTCCTTATTCCATCTGCGGAGTTAGCTATTGGCAGGCCCAGGCTATTGTAACCGCCCTGCGTGGAAACAGAGTTGGCCCCACCCACTCCAGCAGAATCATCCCCGCCCGCGTGGAAGGTTACAGATGCTCCACCTGGACAGCTGTAACCTCCAGTAGAATAAGAGTTCTTGCCATTTCCGAACGGAGATCCGGCAGACCCACCGCCCGTAGCAAGTTTCACAGCAGATCCAGTGGAGTACGTGTACCCGCCAGAGTAGTTAATGTCGCCGCCAGAAGCGGTCCCTGGCGAGTTCTGCGAGATTGTTCCACTGGCACAGGAATTTCCACCAGCCCCGCCAGTCGCAGACATGCTAACGCCTGTGCAGGTTACAGAACTATTTCCTCCTGCACCACTCGTGAAACCGGATGAGAGTCCACCAGCACCAATGGTGATACTTACGGATGTTCCGGATGCTAGGTAGATTGTCTTTTCACAAAACCCACCACCCGCTCCACCACCCGCTCCACCTTCAGCAACGCCCGCTCCACTACCTCCAGCCCCCAAACAACTAATGCGATATGTGCCGTTAGCTGGAATGGTGTAGGTGGTGGAAGTGGCAAAGAATACAGCGGGAGTAGTCATCTTCATTGGCGCTGGCGCAGATGATAGTGCTGACGACATGGCGGACGATATTTGAGACAAAGAAGGCAACGCGGAGGTCATTTGAGACAAAGAAGGAATTGACGCAATCAAAGAACTGATTGCTTGGGAAATATTTATACCGCCACTAGGAAAGCTCATTAGTAGTCTCCACCAAAGGCGGTCACAACGAGGGCCGTGGTGCTGGCGGTTGTGGCGATGGTGGTGGACACCCACAGGCTACAGGCCGGGGGAAGGACAAGCGTGGTGTAGGTCCTAGACGTGATGAACGAGGCCACCGTAGTAGACGGCGTGGTGGCAGTGATCAGGATTTCATCAATGGGGTAGGCGGTGGTTCCGTCGCTCATCCACACGATGACGGTCTGTGCCACCGTCGCGGCGGTGATGGCGGTAGAGTCTGCCTTCACCTGGATCGCGTCGATGCGCTTGCCGTTCGTGCTGACCGCTGCAAGCTGAACAGCGAAGCAGGGAGTGGAACCGAGCGAGGCGTGGGCGATGGGGCCGCGAGTGGTGCAAGCAGACACCGCCGCAAGCGAGGCGCTACCTGCCCAGGGTGTGAGGGGGAAGATTGGTGCGGTGTTAGCGGCCATTTAGAAACCTCCTAGGTTGGCTTGAGCATAGATGATGGAACCGACTGGAGAGACAGGGTTGGCCAACGCGGTCATCACTGCGGCGGTGACGCGCAACTCTACCTTGGAACCGATGGCGAACGAAGACTGCGCAGTAGTTCCTTCCTGGCCACGTGTGACAGTGAGGACGTCCGCAGTGCGCGAGGTGCAGATGCAGATTTCTACGTTGGTGCCGTCATCGATAGTGACCTTGCAGTAATCACTACCTGTGGGAGATGGGAACTTCGCTCCCTTGCCGGTATTCAGTGTGAGCGTGGTCTGCCCGGCACTGGACACGGCTACGGAAAGAGTTCCCTCCGCGTTGTTGGTGAACAGTTGGGCCATGACTCACTCCTACCAAGTGCGGATGAAAGAGGTGCACTGGATGGGGCCACCAAGATAGACGGTGGTGGTGTTCATGTTGAGGTCCGCGCCGGAAGTGGAGATGGTGCCCTGCTCGATGTAAGCACCGCCGCCGGTTTTTCGTGCGCGGTAGAACGAAGCGGTGCCCGCCGCCGCAGCGCTGGCGCACTGAGTGATGGCGTTGGCAGTGGCCGTGCCGCCGCTAACGGAGAACGCAGGGGAGCCGAAGGTGAGAGATCCAAGCAGAACGGCGGCCCCAAGAGAGGCGTTCACGTCGGCGGGAACAGAGCCGGAATAGATTTCCAACGCGCCCGCGTCGAAATTAGCGGCGTAGTTGGAGAGCACTGTCTGCCGAGTGGCGGTGAGAACTGAAATGGTCATGGTGCATCCTTTGAGGGCGGGGGAGTCCCGCTAGGTGAGAGAGTAGAGGTAAGTTGCCAGTGCATCAACTGCTGCGTCGTACTGTGCGCGTGCGGTATCAACCGCTCCTACTGTGGTCTGGGTACTGTCGGTGTAGGTGTAGGCTTGCCTGTCAAGACCCTCGCCAACAGGTGTTGCTGGGTAGGTGGGCTTCAGTGGGAAGTTAGACCACACCGAATCTCGTTCATACGCGATGGAATCGAAGTCAAGCATGACCGCGGACTTCTCATCTTTGGAGAGAACACTGTCGGCACCGATCTTGTCGATGTTGTTCATAATGTTCTGCACCCACGTTGGAACCAGACCGCTGGCATCGATAGTCCCACTTGTCTCGGCGTAAGGTGAAATTCCACTCTGCCGCCACACGCCTGATACACGCACCCTGTAGGCACCGGGGAGCACGCCATCGAGCGAGGCCATGGTTCCAGACACGGCCATGTTGACCCATGGACCGTAGTCGCGGCTTGCCTGTGCGATGTAGCTTGATGCCAGATCAAGATTCCACGTAGCGTACAGCGTCATCTGCTGGCGGTCATTGAGCAGCGTGGTGGCGGCTGTGAGAGTCAACCCAGTGGGCGCTGCCATGTTGTAGGTTCTTGGAGTGCGCTGCACAACGTCGCCAGCAGTCAGACCCAGCTTGATGTACTTAGACGGATCGTGCAAAATCGCAGACACGGAGTATTTCAGACCCTCGCCCTTGGACACCGCCACAACCCGCCACAGCGATGCAGTGGTGCCAGCCTGTAGCAGCCATCCAGTGCCCGCCAATGGTGCCGAGGTGAAGTTACCCGATACCGACAAAGTTGACGTAGTGCCCGCGCCGGTAGTGACAGTCTTCGACTCCATGCCTAACGATGTTTGGCACTTCAGAGTGTAGGTGCCTGACGCGATAGTGACTGGGGCGTCGAGCGTAACGGAGGACGTTGTGGCGGACACCACACGACCGCCAAAGCGTGCGGAGCCAGCGCGGAACTGGTCGTTAATCTGGATAACGTCACCGGGCGAGGCCAACGAGCCTTCAAGTCCAGCAGTGAATGAAACCATGTCGGTAGCTAGAAGTTCAGTGAGCACCGATAATTTGGCCAAGCGCAGCGCTTGGCCGTAGCTTGTGCAAGCGACACCGATAACGTCCAAGCAGTTATAGCCAAAGCGCACGATTCCGGCTTCGTCCTCGTAGATGGCATAGTCCTCATAATAGTTGAGCGCCGGATTGATGAACTTGACCGTGCACGCGGTATGCCTGGCCTGACGAGCGGTGCCCTCGTAGATGAAACTACCGCCTTCCACGTTGGAGTTGGTGAAGAGAGCTACTGGGGCGGTGTCGGAGTCAGCAACAGGCGTCACCAAGCCACCGGCATAGTAGAGCACTCCCCAAAATACCGAGGCCAACGTTCCTAGGGCGCGGATAGCGTTTTGTGCTCCCTGTAGAAAAATGTTGGCAGTCATGCGAGGCTCATACCCGCCCTTGCCGTCAAGCACCATCGTGTCGCACCACTGCGCGATGGAGTAAAGCGCCCACTTGTCTAGCTTGGCAACGTCCAAGAACGTTCCAGCGCCGTAGCGAGTATTGGACGCCATATCGTAGAATATCCACGCAGGGTTGTCGCTCCACGCGAACTGGTCCAGGTTGCCGTTCCATCCGCCTACACCGCCAGCGTAGTCACGAGTAATAGGATTGTAGTTGGACGGAAGCCAAATCTTCTTCAGCTTCATATCCATGGTCAACTGTGGAATGCTTGAGAACTGCTTGGCGTTGACGCGCAGAGACGCTACCGCACTGTTGGGGTAGCGCATCTTAACGTCCATTAACTCAGTGGTGGTCTCCCAGTACCCTGTATTGAAGTGATTAAGATTGTCTGCGTCTGTGGTCAGCCGTGTGACACGAAGCTGCCACGACGAGCTATACGGAAGATCGATGCGGTAGGACTTCATGTACCGCGACGTGTACGGCCCGCCAGAAATTACGCCGTTGCCTTCAAGCGAGATGGCGGTCCAGGTAACTCCGTCAGGTGATCTTTCAATTTTGATCTGGATGGAAGATCCAGAACGTGTGCCGGTGGTGGTGTTCAAATCGTAGAGAGACTGAAACACGATGTTAATTCGCACAGCAGTGGCATTAGAGTCTACGACGCTCTTTACCTGTGGCGTATTGTAGATCATTGGCGATGCGCTATATGCTGGCTGCGGAGTCTCTGTGCCGGTGATGCCCTTCAACGCGGGCTGCGCGTTGGTGCCGGAAGTGACGGACAGCGCGATGCCCTTGAAGTTGGCGACACCATTAGCGCCCATGATAGGCGTGCCGTCCAGGTAGACGGTCTTCAGTCCATTGACCAAGCCCTCTATCTGTCCCTCACCAAGTAGCACCTGTACCGTGCCAGTCTCAGTTGCCGTGCCGTCCGTGTACGATGACATGGACGAACCACCTGGGCCTGACCCAGTGCCGGGAGCGCCCGAGCCTCCCGGCCCGAGTTCTTCACCGCCATCCCAGTTGAGGACTTCGATAGGCATTCGGTTCTCCTATGGGGCGATTGACCAAGACCAGGGAATTGAACTTCCGTTGCCGTAGGTTACTCCGTCATCGGTCTGCGCTAGTCCACCGAATCCTCCAGCTTGCCACGTCTGCGACTCTACGCCCGAAGAGATGATGGACCCACCAATGCGCATTGTTCCGTAGCCGAGAGGAACGCACCCGCCCTGTCCAGAGGTTAGAGTAGGTGATCCGAACGACCACGTCTTAGCGTCTTGCTGGCCAGGGTCGGTGGATGGTGGAGCAGGGGCCAAGAGTCCGGCCACGCCGCCCAGTACCATGGAGAATCCTACTCCAGCTATGACACTGCCAACCGTAGCAGTTCCCCAAAGTCCAACTGACATGTACGGCGCGTAGATTGACACGACTATGAGAGCGATTCCCATGAGAATAGATCCGAACCCATCCTTGGAGCCTCGCACCACAGGCACAATCTTAATTGTGTCCCCGCTACCTACTGGGTAGCGTAGTCCATCTTCATCCATGGCCTCGCCACCAACAATGACCTGGAAGGGATCGCTCTTGTGCTCGTAGAGGTATGCGCGGAATCCAGGCTTGAGCACGCACAGTGCGCGGATAGCTTCGGCTGAGTTGGCCACGTTGAGAGAAATTCGCTTGCCGAACTTTTTGCCTAAGTCGCCATATAGCCGGATCAGTTTCATGCTCATACGGTCCTCCTGGCGACTGCAACCACCGCTCGATTGATCGGCCCTAGCTGCTCTTCACGTGACAAGCGCCCAGGCATGTGGTGGACAATACGACCATCTCCAATGTATACCGCACAGTGATTGGGCACCCCATAGCTCCTTATAGACATGATCAGGGTATCGTGTATTTCCACGCTGTCTACTGTGTGAAATCCTGACTCCATAATGTTTTTGCTGATTAGGTCGGTATTTAGCCAAAACGCTGGCTCTCTAACTAGATCAGGAACGCCTCGGTAGAAGTCGCGTAATAGTGTGAAGCAGTCCTGGACGCCCCACGCAAACGGGTGCCCGGTCAGCGTCCATGTGCCGGGAACTATGCGCGACCATGCTCCATCCAGTGTGAAGACCCACCACGGCACGCCCGAGCGATCACAGGCAGATCGGTCCTGTTCGCTAGCTACCGGGTCGGCCTCATCGGGATGACTATGAACCACGCCTAGAATGGTCCCGGCGTCTTCTGCGGAAATCCAGTCCTCTGGATGTATGTGAAAATTGGATTCTCCGTCATCTGCGATGTTGCGGCATGGTCGATAGATCGCTCCGTGCTTGCCATCCCAAATGAGTATGCCGCAGCACTCACGCGTAGAATCACTCTTCGCGTGCTCCAAAATTTGCTCGACCAACGCGGGCGTCATCGTGCCCTCGCGGTACCGGGGAACCCGCCGAAAGGCAACTCGGAGGTTAGTCCCCAATGACCCTGGCATGCGTTGAGGGTCTTGGTGCATTGCGCGTTGACGGAGTACTGGCAGATCGTAACGTCTACCCACCCGCAAACATTGGCCGTGATACGGCGCTTGGGAATCATTGAGTTTTGCTGATCTAGCGGAGTACACAGTTCAAACTCAATGGTAGTGGAACTCTCTTTGGATTTACGCTCAATGATAAATGGCTCGTCAGGCCAACACGCTGTTGGATCAGGAGTGCCGCCGGGAACTCCATTGACCGCGTCTAGATGCTTGGCAAACATCTGCTTCATAATGACAGTTGCACCGACCAAGTCTTCAAGATCGCGGACTAGAGCGCTCACCATGCCATCCGCGTTGGACACGCGCAGCTTCGGCCTAGGCAGCGTTCCCCTGGTGCTCCACTCAAAGCCTTCAATCTCAATGGGGAACGGAACATAGGTATCGTTGGCCCACACGACAGAGGCGGCCAGTCCGTTGGTGCCGTTGTGGAAGCGGAAGATTCCACCGCCGCACACAGAGGCGTCGAGGACGAACAGTTTTAGGAGCGCCGATGGCTCCAGACTTTGAATTTCGCTGATAGCTGGACCGCTCACATCGCCACCTGTTGAAAGTCACACGTGATGGTGCGCACACCGTACGCGGAGTCTGAAATGCGCCACGTCTTGCACACATATTTGCGGCTGGAGTCGCCTGGGTGCGCGTAGTCGAAGCTGCTGACGCCACCACGTGCCTCAAGGAACGCCGCAATGGCGGCAGACTCCGCAGCGCTACGGCCAGTGAACGACAGTCCGCGCTTGCGCATGTCGTTATTCAGGCCATCGGCAGCACGCTGCTCGTAGCCTTCGCCAAACTGCACGGCGCGTAGGCGAGGTGATCTTTCCTCGGTGGAGCCAATGTCGGGGGTCCATGTGAAGGTGGCCATGCTACGTCCTCGCCAGCAGCCCGCCTTGGCGGGACTCGGTTACGATAACTTCTCTGACCTTGGCCCCGATGAGCGAACCTAGCTGAGCGAGGCTGCTATTGTCAGACTTGGAGGTGGAGGACGATCCATCTGACTGCACGTTCACTGTGACGTTGTTGGTGACGGAGCCGCCGAGTTTGTTGTTGGGAGTGATGCTGCCGCCCTTACCAGGTGTGAAGATTTCAGGTCCGTTCTCGCCTACTAGGTAGGGCTTAGATCCATCACGATAGCCGCCGCTTGCGGCAGGTACGTCGAATCCTAGACCGTCATACGGATTGACGGAGGATGATCCGCTAGCCGCCGCAGGTCCAGCGCCACCATTACCGAAGAGACTGCTGAGGAAACTACCGCCATTACTAGCACCAAGGCCCATGGCATCGAATAGCGGCTTCATAAGCTGTTGCTGCATGAGCGCCTTCTGCATCTGCACAATCATGTCTGACAAAACCTTGCGAACAGTGTCTCCAAAAGATTTCCACGTACGCGCGGTGCCATTTAGTTTGTCCATCCAGTCAACTAGGGCATCGCTGGCAGTCTGAGAACTGTTGGCGACGATGGTGCCGATGATAGGCCACACCTGACCCGCCTCAGCGCGTAGCGCCATTTCCTTCAGACGTACTCCAGTAATGGCCTTGTCGTAGATGCCCAAATTGCGCAGCAATGGTTCAAACTTCGACACCATGTCTAGTTCGTCTTCCAGGTCTCCCAGGCTCTTGATGGTGGGGTCGATAAGGTCGCGCAATTTAGTAAAGTCCGCAAACGCTTTTGTCGGATCAGCGGCCATGACAGGTTTGCGAGACTCTGCCTTGTGCGCGTCCACCGCAGACTTCTCAGCCTTCTCCATGTCGATAGCGGCCCTGCGTGCAACGAATCGACGAGATTCAATGAGTTCCAGCTTGCCAGCAATATTGTATTCGTCCTGCATGGCGTTGTATTTTCCCTTTTGAGCCTCTATCTCGTCTTTGATCAGCTTCTCGTTTTCTTTGCGCCACGTCTCCACGCCCTCATTGCGCATCTTAGTAGACGCCTCTCCTGGTGTGTACTTCTTCTCATTCACAAGCCGCCACTTCTCGGCAGCGGTGGCGCCCTGCGTGTACGCGATATTGAGAGCGGTCTGCTCCTGTCGTTCTTTGTAGATGGCTTCAACGGTCTGTTTACGTATGGCCAAATCTTTTTTAGTGCGCTCTTCCCGAGCAGCAACAAGCGTCTTGTCCTTCTCGATTTCCTTGGCGAGAGCAGCTTGCTCTGCCTCCTGTTTATCCATAGCAGCTTTGTAGTTAGCAGCCGACTGCGGGCTAAGTGCGTTAGCGTCAATTCGCTCATCGCGCTTACGCGTTGCCGTAAGTTTTTCTTGCGTATTAACGTCTTCCAGTTTCTTTGTGCCCTTGAGAACAGCTTGATAATCTGCGTGCTCTTTCTTGAGGTCACGAATGATCGCCCTCTGTTCCATGTACGGATCTGTCACGTTTTTAATGCTGGCCTCCATCTTGCGATTATGCTCTTCCAAAGCATCAATCTCGTCGCGTAGAGGCTTCAAAGACAGATAGAGCAGTGCCAGTCCAGCGGTAAGCACAGCAGCCGCCACCAACACACCTGCTAACGACATTCCCAACTTGGATAGCGCAATATCGGCAACAGTGGCCGCCCCGGCCAGTCCAGTCAGCGCCCCGGCCTGGAAGATGGCAGCAAGTGCATGTGCTCCAGCTACGGTAGCGTTCCACGCTGTTATAGCTGCGGCCTTGGTCATAATGCCTACGTAGGAACTGAGTGCAGCCAGGAGAACAGTGGCCAGCACTCCTACAACAGTCAGAATCACATCTTTCCAATCGTAGAACCACTTAGCCACCGACACTACGGCTCCACCAACAGAGAGCACTGCTGACGCAACTGCTGCAAATGGCTTCACAACATTGTTAATCATCTTCTGGCCATCGGCGGACTCTACAAACTTCTTCATGCCCTTGCTAGTGTCCTCCAGCCACTTCAAAGCCGGAGTAACAACAAGCTGTGCGATAGGCTTCAAGAACGCACCGATAGACACAGTGAGGTCTTCTGTATAGCGCTGCGCTGAAAGTATCTGCTTGCCCATGGTCTCCATAGAAGCCTCATAGGCGCCAGCGATCTGCGAACCAAACTTAACAACCTCGTTAGTGCGGGCTTGTCGTTTTTCCTGATCAGTAAGTTGGCTGACTGTCTTATTGAGCGTCACAGCCATCTTCTGGTAGCTCTGGTCGAACATGACATTGATGCCGATGGTGCGTAGCACTTCAGTCTGCCCAGATCGGATGCCGTAGATCATGCGCTGAAACGCTTCCGATGAATTGATGTTGCCGATGACTGCGGCATCCTGTGCAATACGTGCCAGCTTGGAGGACGCGGTAAGGTCCATCTGCGCCGACGCCATTTGTGTGAGCGTGTTGCGGCTCTCGGTCATGGAGATGCCAGTCTTCTGCAACGACTTGGTGAAATCTTCCATCTGAATGGCCGTATAGCCAACGTGCCTACCTACCTGCGTCATCACGATGCCTAGAGTTTCGTAACGAGCCGCCTCCATCACAGCTTCCTTGGCGTAGTTCTTCATCTCTTGCAATTTGCTGATGATGAAGTCCAATCCTTTGAAACCTGCTTCCAGACCCATACCAGTCTTGATCAGATCCATTAGATTCTGATTGGCTGCTTTTACCTGTGTGGAGTCCACGCCGATTGAGAGGTTAGCTACTTCCATCTTCCTGCTCCTTCTTTTCGTTCGCACTCTTCACGTAGGCATTGTCGATGGTTCGTATCAATTCAAGCTGGGTGTAGCTGAGTTCCTCGCCGCGCATGTGGCACCACGCATCCAGATCCACCCATGACAGAGGCGTGACGCCCATACCACTGTAGACTCGGCCTGAGTGAATGTCTGTCCACGTGTCCCACGCTCCCTGCGCTGCATCCGACAGGTCTTCGTGATCAAGAGCAGATGGCCGTACGCCCGTAGCACGCTCCACCTGTTCCAGCTTTTCGCGCAACGAGACGCCATCATCCCCAGAAGACCCCAGGAGAAAGATGGCGTCGGCGTATGCACGTGTGCTCTCGATCAGGAGTTGAAAGGGCGCGAGGAATCTCCAAGCGCTTCGATCAACTGGCTACGTAGCCAGAAACTCTTCGGGTTGGAGAGAATGGCCACAGCCGTTTCCGGCGTGTACGGCATGTCATCACTGCCGCTCTTGAGGCCAGTCCAGCCCACAACGCGGGCGGCGATCAGTTCAACACCATCGCGCTCATCCTGTGAGGCGGTAGAAACCTTGCGCTTCTTGGAGCGGTCGAGAACCGCGTTGACCTTGGCCTGTGCGCCAGCGTGAAACGGCGCAGCAAGTTCGATGAACCATCCACCCTCTCCAGTAGCAGGGTGGATGATTTCGATGCTGAAGGTATCCTTCAGCGATTCGGAGATGGCGTTAAAGTCCATGGGGGAACTCCTGGTGGAAGGTTAGACTACGGGAGACGAGTGAACATGAACGAGGTGTTCGTGCCGCTGGCCGGAACGAAGGACTCAAACTCCACAGTGGCGGTCATCAGACCGTCCTTGGGAACTGCGGTCCACTTCTTGATGCGGACCAGCGTGAGGTCCACGGTGTAGCTCTTGGTGCCGCCGGGGCCGAGGTTCAACTGGAGCGCAACGTCAGTCTCAGACCGCATGGCGGTGTAGAGATCGTAGCTGGCGAAGTAGAGTTCCATCGTGCCAGTGACCTTCGTGGCCTTCGGCTGAATGTCGTAGATCACGGAAGACCCAACGACTTCGGCCACGTCCAGGTTGCGCGACACCTTAATGTCCCAGCCAACAACGTTGGCAAGGGCGACGGTGTCCTTCTTCACGGTGCCTTCCCAAGCCGTGACAAGCGGGTTGGTGTTGCCAGCGGTGGTGGTCGTGAAGAGCGAGGTGCCAGACTCAGTGCCGACACTCTTGGTGACTAGGTCGAACTTCACTTCCACTGCCTGATTGACCTTGCCAGAGATCGAGAAACCTTCGACAACACAACCGAGGAAAGGGAAGTAGAAGCCGTTGATGAGGTGCTGCTTCTCCATCGTGAACGAAGGCCGCGTGGACCGGGCAATCTTGATGCTGGCGCTGGCGCTCTGAAGCGTGAGGCCGGTAGCAGTGCTGGCGGTGAGGATAAGCGCGGCAACGTTGGAGAGAAGATACACGCCGTCATCCGCAGTGGAGCCACTGACAACGATCCAGTCACCGACAACGAAGCCGTCCGTGACGAAACTGCCGCCATCGGCGCGGGTGAAGGTGTTGGTGGGCGAAGCGGCAATGGCGATAGTGGCCGCAGTGCTGACAGCGACCTTGTTGATCTTGATCACGTTGGTGTTGAAGTCATACATGCCCATGGCCGCTGCGAAGAACGGGTCATAGGTGCCGTAACTCAGCTTGCCGCTAATGGAGCCCTTGCCACGGAGCGCACCGCCGCGTCCAGTGGGCACCATTGCGTCAACACGGAGTTCCGTGTTGTCGATGTAGTTGCGGTCAGCAGTGAGTTCAAACCCGGTCTGCCGTACGATCTGCCCGGTAGGGGTTGCGGGGGTGGTCCCGAAAGTCGCTTCCTGGATATAAGCGAGTCGGGACAGATTTCCAGTTTCAACTGGCATGGATCACCTCAGAGGACGATGAATGGAATGGGAGGCGCAAACCTGCCCAGGGAAGATAGAACTGCATGTGATTTCAAGCATGCTTCAGGAAGTGTTTTGAAGCGACCAAAATTGCATGCCTTGTGCTTTCCAGGAGAAATCATAACGCTGGTTTGCACAGCCCATAGATCCCTGGACTTGTCCCACACCACACATGGGTAGCCAGACACTGTTCCCTTACGTGGGGTCATGTTAGACGCATTGCCTGATCGAGTAGCGGCGCGAAGATTGCTGCGCCTATTGTCGAACGCATCTCTGGAAACATGGTCAACCTCCAATGACTCGCACGGCATAGGGCATAGAAGCCTGTGCATAGTCACGATTTTCTTGCCATCGTTGCCGCAAGCGTATTTGCCGTTCTTTACGCACCATCTGATACCGGCCACTACCGGCACATCGGCTGTGCAGATACTCCACTCAACTTCACTGTCCGACGCTTTGACAAACGCAACGTCGCCAAGCACGCGTATGCTATTTTTGGCCACAACTGTAGCGCCATCTGGCATCGTAACGGTGAATCTTTGAGAGCTTTTAGCCACACGGCACCTCAGAGAACGATGAAAGGTATGCTTACTGGTACGTGCCACCAATTCGGTTGTTGTATCGGTGACGTGAGAGTAGGCACACCGCAGGAGATTCCACTGAGGTTTTGCCGTTTGAAATGGTCTGCCACGGCTTGCGCGGCGGTAAGCGCAGTGCCAATGCCAGAACCTTCGGGAACGAACACGGAAACTTGGTAGGTGCCTTTTTCGTGGTCGCCGCCAGTCAATTCAGGCTCAACGGTGGCGGGTAGAAAATGAACTGCATAGTAAAGCGTGGTTTGTGCAGGTAGTGCTACGTTCGGAAAAGAAATTGCAGACGTTCCGAGCGAAGGCAGCGACTTCATGCGTGTGTCTAGTGCGAGGCGTGCTGCTGTCCAACTCATTTGGATGCCCTCTTCTCAGCATCCGCGCCAATCTGTTTCCAGCGTGCGGCTGCGGTTCTCATCATGGCGTAGGGCGCATGCCCAGGGGCTCCGTATTCCAGATCACCGATGTAAGACAGGCTAGTGTAGAGATGCACCTTGCCGCCAGCCTTGGCCGATGCGCCAAACGTGATGGCGCGTTCCAGAGATGGAGCGCCATCAACCGACACCGACACGGAAGAGGCTGTGCCTGGAGTGGCACTGCTCCAGAAATAGTTGGAGCGTGCCGTGCCAGTAATGTGCGGAGTTAGCAGCACAACTTCTTTGGTCAAGCCAATGATGCTCTCATGTAACACGTCATCACATCGTTTGATAGCGTAGGCTTCAAACTTGGCGAGGTCCGCCGCAAACTGCTTACTGTTAGTGCTCACTTTCGCACCAACAGAGTGTAGAGAATGGGAGCGTCGATCCCAACATATACAGGCTTCACGTCCACAACTACGTAGATCGTGTCGCCCAAAATCAAACGGTCCCCTGCGAGGGGGAACGCTTCAAGCTGTTCTGCGGCGATGTTGATTTCCATGTCGCCACTTTGCACGAGGTTCGGGTCGAACTTGTCAGTGACAGGGCCAATATTCACATTGATGAAGTAGTCGGTGACGGCTTGTGTTGGTGCTCCAGTGGTAGCGTCGTAGGCACCGTCAACGGTTCGGCGCAAAGTAACTTCGGACAACGCATTGAGCGATCCGATGAATTTGGAAATGAACTTTGCGTAGTTGAGCATTCTAGCTGTCCGCAGTAACGAACATTGCGCGGCGGTAAGGGCTCATCGCTTGCCAAGCCGATGCGCCGTACTTCGTTTGATCGAACCACGCACGTGAGCCAGTAGCGGCGGCGTAGTCGGTGGAAGTGCTGATTCCGCCAACTGAGACGGAACTGGCGCGGCCCACCAACGGAGAGTTGGATAACTCAACGAGGTGGGCCACGATCATGTTGAGGATCATGGAGCGAATGGCCACGTCTTTGATGATGCTGCCATCGGTGTTGTTGACGTGGATGCACGCTTCAGAGAACAAGGCAGTGAGCAGGGTCGAGTCAACCGCATCAAACTCGCGGTAGCGATTCTTGAAAACGGACGGATCGAAAACTGCTACAGCCATGGTTTCCTCACTTCTTCGCTGACTTGAGAGCGCGGGCGATTTCGTCAGTGGGCTCCACGTTGGCGATGGGCTTGGAAGGGTCAATCGGCTCAAGGCCGACAACTGCTTCCTCAGTGTCCTTGGCCTTGGCAACCGCTTCGACGCGGTTCCCGCTGGCGTAGATGGCACCACTCTTCACAGGCGCATATTCCTTGTGATCCGACAGCCACTTGTCCCAAAACGCCTTGTCCACAGTGGTAAGCCCATCCGCGTATTCAACGTCCGCGTTGAGATTCTTTCTGCTGGGACTCGGCATGTTGTAACGTGCCTTGCCGTTGATGCGAAGAGTCTTTCCGTCCACGGACAGGAGCAGACCATTCGGAAGTTTGCAGCCTACGATAACGACTTCAGCCATTTCATTCTCCAGGGTTTTTGACAGCGGTTGAAAAACAGACCGGAGCGCCGCACAGGGCGCTCCGGTTTATTGAGGTGTTACGCGCCCAGCATCTGTGCGATGGCGGCGGGCAGCTTGACGATAGCGCCCCAGGTGCCAGCGGACTTCTTCTGCATGACGGAGGACGTGTCGCGCACGATGCTATGCGCACGCATCTTCTCGGTGAAGCCACAGAAGCCGATGCCCTGGCCCTGCACGGAGTCCACGAAAAGCTGGACCAGTTCGCCGGAAGCGGTGGAGTACTCCACAGCGGTCTTGACGGTGAGGTTGGGGAAAGCCTTGCGGAGATACTCTTCCACAGAACCGGACCCGTAGGTGTTGCTCATGGGAGTGAGCAGGGTGGTCTGGACGAGGGGCGAGAGGACGAGAGTCATCTTGCTTTCCATGTCCAGGTTGCCCTGAAGCTGGGTCTGAAGCTGCTTGTAGAGCGCCTGAACGTCAGCCCAAATCTCAAGGCCGGTGCCCTTGGCCCAGGTGGTGCCACCAGCGGTCTTCGTGCCGGGAACGATGGCGGCGGGGAGGCTGGGATCGTTCAGCCAGCCGTAGTTCTCCATGCCGGAGACGCCGAAGAAGTAGGACTTGTTCTGGAACTTGTTGAAGGCCAGGGCGCTGGCAATGTTCTGCTCGGCGGCCCAATCGATCTTCGCAAGCCCGGCCATTTCCAGTTCACGGTCGCCCCAGCGGGTGTACGTCTGGTAGTGGTAGGACTGGCGGGGCTCGTAGTTCACATTCGCGCCCACGGAGCCGTTGGTGTTGTAGTCGCCATAAGCGGCCACTTCGCCAGCGCTCTCGATGATCGGGAAGGTAGCGGTGAGAGTGGTCCAATCGCCCTTCTTCGCTTCACCGAAAATCTCAGCGGCCTTGACAGGAGAAGTCAGGACGCGCATGAGTTCGGGGTCGAGGAAGTTGGAGAGGTAGGCCGGGATGCCCGCGTTCATGCCAGTGACAAGCTGGGACTGAAGCGCATTGGGAGGAGCAGCGTCACCCGCCAGAGCGGAAGAGGCAGCGTCCATGCCGAGGCTGGAATTGCGGTAGTCAACGGCACCGGGGAACTGGATACCAAAAGTCTCCGCAAGGAGGGCAATGTCTTTGTGTTGCTGGGCCATGGTTCTTGCTCCTTTAGTTCTTGACGCCGATTTTGATCAGATCGCCAAGGTTCCCGGCGCTCTTCACGTAGAAGGGGGTTTCAACCCAGGCCGAGAAAGTGCAAGCCTGAGCGGTGATGGTTCCGGTGGTGGCGGCGGACAGGATGACCGTGCCCGAGGTGCCGTTGAAGGTGCCGATGGAGGCCACATAGGTGCCAGCAGGGACGCTGGTGATGCCCTGGACGAGCGAACCCACAACGATGCTGCCGTTGGTCAGGGTGTTGATCGTCATGGTGGTGCTGGAAGACGAGGACACGCTGGAGCAGGTAGCGCCACCGATGCCATCGGGAGAGGTGGCCACAACGGCGGCGCTGGAAGCAACGGTGCCGGGGTAGGTGGTCAACTGGTAGGTGGCCGATGTGCAGGCACCGGCAGAGCCAGTAAGCTGCGCTTCGATGTAGGTGTTGGCGGGAACACCAGTGCCAGTGATGAGCATGCCGACTGCGAGGTAGATGCTACCGGCGGTGGGCGTCATCACGTTGGTGGCGAAGCTGGCAGTGATGGTGCCAGTGGTCCCAGCGGGAAGCGCGGGGAACGAGCCAGCAGCGGCGGGGAGGATCTTGCCGTTGAAGACGTTGGCGAAAACCTTCTGGCCAACGGAGGCGTCAGCATAGGTGCTGTAGGCCCAAAAGTCGCCACGGTCGTGCATCGTCACCGGAGCGCCAGCAGGGATGAGCATGCTCTTGCTGCCCTTCCAAGTGGTGATGTAGGCGTTCTGGTTGTTGGCCACGAAGCCAGCAGGGGCAGTGTTGCCGAGGACGAAGCTGTAGGCAGTGTTGCCGGAGCCCCACGCGAACGAGCCGACGCGGACGCCAGCGGAGTTGGCAACGAAGCTGCCGACAACGGCGGAAATCGGATTGTCAGAGGCGCGGCCCCCTTCAATACCAACAGCGGGTTGCTGAGTCACGATGTTCTGAAAGCTCATGGTTGTCTATCCTTTCCGGGTAGCAGTGGCGTGAGGGTAGCGAGCGTTGAAGTCCTCAACGCTCTTCGCGTCAGCGGCCACAACGGGCGCGTCAACGACAGGGGCGGCGGCGGGCAGGGCCTTGAAGATGGCCTTGAACGCGGTGGTGGGAGTGTCGGTCAGATCAACACCCTTGGCGTCGAGCGCCAGCTTGTAGATGGCATCAGCGCTGTCGGCGGCCAGTGCGTCAACATCGCCAACAACGGCGGCAACGTCCTTGGCGGCCTGGAAGCGGGCGCTCATGTCGGCCATGACGGATTTGCGGGTGTCCGCGAGAGCGGCATCCATGGTGGTCTGCGTGATGGCTTCGACCACAGGGGCCTTCTGCTCATCGGTATTCGTGGTGACGGTTTCAGGCATTGCATCTCCTGTGGTGCCCAGGTGGGCGGTGATGAGCGCAGCGAGTTCGATCTGCGCGTCTTGGGAAAGGTGGTACTTCTTGCAGAACTTGCTTTCGGGGGCTTCGTCCGAACTGGTGTCAGGATCGTCATCATCCTTAGCCATCTTACCCGCGCAATCGACGCAAACCTTATCGTCTTTCGCACAGTCTTTGCCGCATGCGCACTTGGCGGCATCTTCGACGATGGGGCCGCAATCAGGGCAAACACCGTCGCTGTCCAGCTTGGAGCCGCACGTCTCGCACTTCGTGTGCTTGGCGTCCTTGGAAAACTCAGTCTCTAAGCTGCACAGCACTGCGTTCAATTCGTCCAGGTTCAGATCCTCCGTTAAACGGTTTTTGAACGCATCCGCTACCACGCCAACAAGACCGTCTACCTGTTTGGCATAGCGGCCAGGGGCCACGTTCTTGACGATACTCAGCACTTCGCCAGGGGCGATTGCGGCGTCTGCCGCAAGCCGTGGCTTGAGGTAGGCCAGGATCGCGCCACGAACTACGTGCCCCTCGGAGGTGATAGTGCGGTTTTTGGGTTTGCCCATCGGCAACTCCTGTGTGGGGGCTGAGTCGCCCGTAGGTTTGACTTCCTCAACTTCGGAAGTGATGAACCGTTTGATCGCCGCAACTGCGGCACGCAGCGCCGTGACCTGTTCCGGCGTTTCCTTATGCTTCTCGGCGGTGGCTTCCTTTTCGATCAGATCGGTGAGGATGCCCAGCGCCTTCTCAGCAGTGTCAATGTCTTCCATGCCTTCGTCCATGGCGCTATCGGCAACCACAACGTCATGGCCCGCTCTGCCCTCTTCCACCAGTGCCACATGGTTGCCAACGATGTTGGTCATGTAGCCATCGTAGATCATGCCCTGGAAGTTGCCGGGTGTGGGCACGTAGTCGTAGCGGTAGGCACAAGAGAGTTCATGCTGCTCACCTGTGGAGACGCCGTCGATGGCCCCGGCAGTCCAGACCACGATGGAGTTCTTGAGATACTGTCCATCGAACACAGCGTCAGTGCCGGTAGAGCCGACCACGTAGTTCTTGAGATTCGGATCGTCCAACTCATCCGCCGCCACTTCCTTGTGCCCATCGAGCAGCGGCAGATTGTTGAACGTGGGGGCGGCCTTCTCCAGTTCCGCAGCAGGGCGAAGAACCTGATAGATGCGCTTGGCGTCTAGGCCGAGAGCACGCCAGTTGGGGATCTCAGAACCGTAATACGGGTTGACGGTGTTCTTGGAGATATTACACGCTTCAATGTGCATGAAGCCCTGCGCGTCAATCCTGCGCTGGCTCTGTTTGTCAAACGCTACGATCCGGTTAAGCACTGTAACCCCCACGAACTATGCGTTGCTGATTTCCTAGGATAAGCGTGCGTCCGGCGCTAGTTACGGCGATTGCCCGGTGCATGTAAACCTCGCCCAGCGCACCGCCGATGACGATCTGCTTAACTACCGGAGTAGCTACGTTGGGCGAACCGGACAGCAGATTGGCGTTTACCACACCATCCGAGTCTCCTGCGGTCCAAGTGGCGGAGGTGACTGTTTCGCCAACTCCCAAAAGCCTGGAGAAGTCGAATCCGAGCACGATGATTTCATCGGGGTCTTTATCCGCGAATGGTTTCATGCCCTCACCACGTAGTTTCTCGCATCGCCTACTCCTGTATAGTTCCGAGACTCCCCGGATACCACATGGACAGTGTAGCCAGTTGACAAGTAATTTCTAGCAGGTTCACTAAAAATGTAGAATCTCGCATCGCCCTGTGCTATGAGCGTTTTTACCGTATCCCAATCAATGACTAGCCCAGTGCCTACAAGTGTAGGAGCATATCTAGTTACGGTGAGTGTGGCTGTAGGAACATTTAAGCCTATGTCCCGTATTGGCAATGGCTTGGAGGTCGTGAGAGCAACTGGCGCTGGGCATGCTAGGTCGTAGCCTCGTGTTGGGGTCTGCCCACTCAGAGCCAGCGTAGTTACAGGGGCCGCTAAGTTAGTATTTAGAGCCGGTAAAGGCTCTGAGGTGGTGATGGCAGTGGGTGGCGGGCATTCCAGTGAGATGCTCACCGTGCGAGCAGGTGCAAATGTGACAGTGATCACAGACACCGGAGCCGGAGCCTGTACCGAAATCGCCAAGGCTGTCAGCGGTTCGCCAGTCGTGATAGCTACCGGCGTAGGCGCTTGCAGAGTTAGCTGCACAGTTGGCGAAACTGTGTTTGTAACTATGTTTGTAGGCGTGGGGCAGAAGAGCGATTGGCCCTGCGTGACCGTAGGAACTGGCTCGGCGGTAGTGATCTCCGTAGGCGTGGGGCAATTCAGAACGATGTTCTGCACCAGCGTAGACGCAACGGACGAAGTGCTGATTTGCGCCGTTGGAGAGCCAAGCGATACTTGCGCCGTTGGCGTAGGCTCTGCGGTAGCGATGCCAACAGGCGTAGGGCAGAAGAGCGAGATGCCTTGCGCCAGCGTTGGAGCATAGGTGGCCAACGTGAGCGTAGCGGCAGCGGCCAGAAGCGTCTGCGCTAGGCTAGGCGAGGGCTTTGCAGTAATGAGTGCAGTTGGTGTCGGAGCGTCGATGCTCTGACTGCGCGTTGACAAAGGAACGGCGGTTACGATGTTGGATGGCGTGGGCGCTTGCAGCAGCGCTTGGACAGTCGGTGCGGGTTCCGCCGTAGCAATTGATGTGGGTGTGCCAGCTTGCATAACGAACTGGACGCTTGGCGCGTATCCAGTAGTCGTGATGTTGGTAGGCGTAGGGCAGTTGAGGATAGCGCCGATGGTCAGCGTTGGCGCGGGCTTGGCAATGGCAAGCGCCGTAGGCGTCGGACACGCTAAGTTGATGGAGATTGCTGGCTGTGGCTCTGTAGTGATTACGTTGGTAGGAGGTGCGCCAACAAGCAAGAAGGCAAGCGTAGACAGCGGCTCGGTAGTGGTGATTGCCGTTGGAGTTGGGCACGCCAGATCGGTGCCGCTGGCCGTGTTTGTAAGCGTTGGTGCATATTCAGTAGTGACAATGTTCGTGGGCGCGGGGCACGGTAGATTTTCCCCCGGCCAATATTCTGCTCCAAGCACTGCGCTAACGATGCCCGACGCTTTTGATAGTGTGCATCGGTTAGCGCGAATTTCTGGAGATATGCCGGTCATTGGCTACGCCACTCCAGCGCGGATATTGCCAGTGATGATGCCAGCCGCAGACGAGGTCGCAAAGATGCGTGGGAATAGGCAAGCGTTGGAGCCAATATCTGGCATGCCCAGCGTTGCCCAATCTGCGATCCAGTCGGTGTTGGCAGTGGCGACAGAGAACTGGAACTTGCGATCCGTAGCCGTGATGCCGAAGTTCCCGGCAGTGCCGGTGGTGGCAGATAGCGTAACGGTGGAGATGCCCTTGATAGTCAAGTTCCCGCTGGACGGAGGGATGCGATACATACGGTTGGCCGGAACACTGGCAGGAATCGCCACCACCACATTGCCCGTGGAGTTGTCGGAGTAGGTAACGGCGCACGTGAAATTGACGCCCGTGGACCCAAGGGCACTGTAAATCTCAATCCACCATTCCAGGTCGCCCCCGCCAGCTTCGCAGCGAAGATCCGCAGCCGGTGTCGAAAGCATGGTCGCAGCAGTGCCGACAGTCTGCGCCGTGGTTACAATACCGCTCAGACCGCCCATGTGGCCCACGCGATCACAGAAAATCACGGGCTGTGCCGCCACACTGTAGCGAAGGCCCGCGAAAAGAATGCGGCACGTCTTGCCAGCGGCGGGGTTGATGTAGCGCGGATTCCACGCACCGGCAGTAGAGGCCGTAGGACTGGCCCAGGTGGTAGGCGCAACACCCACCGCAGGGTTTCCAGGCATCGTCCACCCAGAGTAGTCAAAACCTGACACGGTGGTGATGCTGGTCTTCGCTACGTCCTGGCTGAAGCCAGCGCTTGCGAAGTTTGCCAGTCCAGCGATTACGTCATTTTCAGAAGCGAAGTCAGTCATGCCAGCACCAAATAGGTAAAGTCAAACGCATCCGCAAAGCCCTCGGGAATGCCAACAAGAAAGGCAGTGGTTCCCTGGATTTCGCGGATGGTGTACACATCGGGGAAGGCCGATGCAAACGGTTCTAGGATGCGAACGCTGTCACCGATGTTCATGTTGTCTCCGTTTAGGTAAGCGTGAACCAGCCCGAGGCGTTCTGCGTGATCGTCACGGTGTTGCCAACCGCGAAGGACACGTCAGCCGGGGCGGAGTCCAGCAGCATGTAGCCGATGAGCGGGCCTACGATGGTGTTCTGCGTGGCCAGGACTCGGAAGATCGCGTAGCGGGCAACGAAGCCAGCGCCAGAGCCGGTCCACGAAGGATTGTTCCCGGTCTTCCAAGCGGCGGTGCCGGAAGTCTGCGTGAACGTGGGGGACGTGAGCGCGAAGCCGCCAGTCGTGTAGCCGTTGGCGGATGCGCATTCGTTGGTGAGGTCGGCAGTGGCCGCGTGCGTGAGAGCGGGCGTGTAGGACGAAGTGTGGAGCGTCACTACAAACGAGTTGGTGTCCATGTCCAGCGTGCCGTTGCCAAGGTAGGACTTGAAAGCGTTGTAGAGCGTGATTGCAGATGGTGCGGCCATTGACGGCTCCTGTTAGGAAGTATGAGTGTGGGTGTGTGGTGCAGGTTTCAGGAAATGTGGGCCAGACGAGTTCTTCCAGCCATGGTGCTTGTCCATGTGGTTCCAGAAATCGCTTTTCAATTCTTCGTGGCCCCTGCGGTCGTGCTCTGCGTCGTTCTGAATCAAGCGCAGCGTAGTCTGAATAGATGCAAGCTGCACGTTGATTTCGGCAAGCTGAACAGGAAGCGACTTCTCTTCCCCATTGCCAACTCTCTTCCACAGGTATTGCAAAGCAATCACTGCAAAGCCGCCAAGCAAGCCTGTGGCGGTGGGGTTAGCGAACAGATCACTCATTTTGTCTTACCGCGTGCTGCATCCACATCTAGCGCACGCTGTGCTTCGATGTGAATGGATTGGTGAATATCATTCAGGATCTTGTTCTGCTCCTGCATGATGGGGGCTATCTTGGCTGTTTCCACGGTCAACTGCTTGAGCACTTGCCACACCTGGAATGCCACGATCAGAACCGCAATAGCGGCACTGCTAACTAGGTAATCTAGGAGCCAATGTCCGCCGAGCCCAGGTCGGACATACTTCATGGTTGGCTGAGGATGCGGACAGACGATGCGATCCGAAAGCCTGCGCATCGGCAAATCTTCGGGCATGGTTTTTGTGCCAGCGCGAGGCGTAGGCTCAGTTCCGTCGGCCATTTCAGCTCTCCTCGGTCATCGTGTGGATAGGTGCAGGTTCACTTTCCTCTGTGGCCGGGGGAGCCTCAAACACAATGATCATGTCTCCGTCATCAAAAAGCAACTTTGTCAAGCCGTTGCCCAGTGGTGCCATGCACCCCTCTCGGCCATCATCGAGTTTAAATCTAGTTACCTGTATAGGCGTCTCGGTCATTTCTCACTCCATGAGTCGATTTTTGCCTGTAGCTCGTTAATTGCTGCCTCGTGAATTTTGATGAGTGCTTCGTGCGACTTGATGTATTCGGTGTATACAGGGTCGAAAGCGGTGGCCGTATGGTCCTCCAAGGCCACGGACTGCATCTCCAGAGCCCGCTGGTGGGCCTGTAGCGCCCTCTCATGGCTCCGTTTCGTCCCGGCTAGGGTTGCGGTGCCCGTGGCCTTGCTCGCCACGCTGGAGGCCATCACAGCCATGGCGTGATTGGTGTCCTCCATGCTGCCCAGGGCGCCAGTATGCTGATTACCGAAGAATGACGGTAATTCGTCCGTTACCTTCTCCTCTTTGGGCTTGGCGGGCTCTGCTGGCTTGTCTTTGCCCTCTGACCCGCCGCTCATCGTAGGGTTCTGCCCAGGGATCATCTGCGGCACGGGCTTTTCGATCTTCTTGGATAGGTCCAAATTGTTATACCCACTGTCTGGATCATTGGCAATTCGCTCACGCTCCTCTTGGGCATCGATCACACCGGCAGTGATATACGCAGTGCCAGCGGTAGCGTCTGAGCCCCTAATTAGCGATTTTTCCTTATCGCTCATGGCGAACAGCCCAACGAAGTCGAACGTGATGTCTTCGTAAATCTCCCCAAAGAGATTCAACTGCACGATCTTGAGCAGAATTTCAAGGTTGGGGCGGAAGAGCTTCTCCTGGCACTCGGAGATGTAGTCGTAGAACACGCGGATTTCGCCTTCGCTTGAGGCGTTGAGGCCAGTGGGGGACACGCCGAGCAGAACGATGAGCGGAGTCTTGGCCACCGCCGCCATGTGTTCCTGCGCCTGGCTCTGAAGCTGGGAGAGCCCACCCAGCGGCGTGTTGATCTGCGCGAAGTCCTCACTCTCACGATCCATGAGAAAGAGCCCCTGATTGTCGCGCAGCTTCGTATACATCTTGGCGCGTGCGATCAGTTCGTTGCCATCGCCGCCAGCAAGCACGTCTGCCATGTTCGTCTTCAGGATGGACGTGGAGAAGTTGCGCAGTAGCTTTCCTACCGAGTCCCGCGTGGAATACCAATAGTCCACGTATGGCTGCGCAAGCTGGCTGAGACTCATGCCGCTGAAGTTGTAGGCTGGCTTGAGCATGTTTGGCAATGGGCGCGACACAAACGTGAGCAAGCGGCTGGAGTGGACAGGGAGGCCCTGCACATACCACGTGCTCGGATTGTAGTATTCGGCGGACAGCGGATTGATGGAGTTGTAAGTCATGGGATACGTGTTGATAGGCTCCACGATGCGCACACCCGCGAGGCGGCCCTTCTTGATCTTGAGCTTATCCACCAGCAGCGGCTTGGAGAGTTCAGGCCCCTGATCTTCGCCTAGATCAATGAAGACCTGTGCGCGTCCCATGAGCCCATCCAACTCAGCGGCCTTGCGGAACACATCGCGCAGCCGGAGGCGGCGGAACTCAGCTTCGATTTTCTTGATTTCCTCTGACCTGTCCTCTTCGTCAGTGGAGCGCAACTTGACCCACTTGCGCGTCATCTCCGCAGCGATGCGCTCTGACATGTCGCGGTACTCAGTCAACTGCGCCAACTCCGTGAGGTAGGCGAAGCCTGGGAATCCGTTGCCTGTGAAGGTGGACATATCGAAAGAATTGATGATCGTGGCGTCCATGGCCAGCACGTGATTGGCGGGCGCGACACCTTTGGGCGGCGTGTAGGGAGTAATGTCGAACAGCGTGCGCACCGGAAGATGCGGGGCCGTGTTCTCAAACGCAGCGTCCATGGCATTCAAGCGCTCACGCACATGCTCACTGATTTTGAGGCGGCGCTGCTCAAGGATGACTTCGGCCTTTGCCTCAGTGACAGGTGCTTTCTTGCGTAGAAAATCCCAAAAACTCATACTTCCTCCGTGGTCATCGTGAACGCTGCATCGAAGATGTTCTTAGGATGTGAGAACTTTCCGGTGTTGGCAGTGGCCGACTTAATCTGATCCGTCCTGAACACAATGGTAGTCCCATCTCTGAACACCACAGAGTCAAAGCCCTTGTGGCGCACCCGAGCGAAGAAATCTCGCTGGAAACCTACATAGCTTTTTGCGTATTTATGGTCTTCTATGTCCTTATCAGTCATCACATACGGCTTCTCGGTCTTCAGGAAGACAGGGAAAACACGAGGATGATTGTTCTTCGGCTCCCATTGGCGAGTCTGCGGATTGTATGGGCTGCTCTGGCTGTCGTTGTGCTCTGCGTAGGCACTAGCCTCTTCAGGCTTCTTGGTGAACCAAGCGCCGCGCTGTCCCACATTGAACGAGGTGAAATCCTTGTCCTTGGACGTGCCGTGATACACCACACGCGGTTCGCCAGCATCGTTGACCGTAGTGGAAGAGCCGAACCACGCCTTGAACTCAGGCGACTGTGGGTCAACCATCTTCGTGCCGAGGTGCTTGTATTGATTGCCACGGAACTTGTGGCCAGCGGCCTCCCCATCGTAGGCAGACTTGCCGCCCTTGAAGTAATCTGTGAGATGCGGATACTCGGCCTGGACATGCGCTGGAACGGGCAGGTGTTCGCGGATGGCCCTGCGCACCAACGATTCGTGATCTGGAATAGAATTGTACTGGCTCAAACTGTGATCTTCTTTGCCAGCGATCTTATATTCAATCCACTCATGTAGGCCCTTGTCCGCACGCCAGGACCATGTGTTGCCAGCTTCGTCATGTGTGGAACGAATGCGCGGCCCGTGGTAGCGGCTGTCATGGCGATTGTCTGAACGCATTTCCTTGGCTAAGGTGCGAAGATCGCCGCTGGTAGGGTTGCGGATCACTTCGGCGCCATCGTAATACTTGACCTCACGCGGCAGCAGTTCGATAGAGGCTACGTGGGCAGCGTATTCGGCCTTGGCCATTGTGTGCCCGTTATTAACAATGTCCTGTGGCGTGCGCTTCGTGTATTGGTTGCCACGGAATGCGTGGCCAGCGCCCTCACCATCGTGAGCGTAGCCCTTCTTGCCAGCCAATTTGATGATTGCCCCGTAGTACTTCTCCCACGTAGGTTTGATGCCATTCTTGGAGAAACTGAATGCCACGTGTCCGCCGGACTGCGCCTGTTCGTAAGCATGTGCAGTAACCAGTGCATGAATTTCGGAGAAGGTTTCGTGCATGGCCGACTCCCTGGTGTTCTCGCCTTTTGCGTGCCCTCTCCAATACTCCCTGCTGTATTCGGTGACACCATCTTCCTCTGCCAACGTCTTGGCTTTGGTGGAGAATATCTCCTGCATGTGGTGATAGGCAGCGTAGGTGCTCTGGTCCTTGTGCGATGTCAAGTTGCCGTAGCTACCCATCTTCAGATCGGGCCTGTTCACGACACCCTCGTAGTCCGACTTGTAGTTGCGCACCGCCTGTTCGTATATTACGTGCCCTGATTCATGCGCAAGTAAATTAACCCAGTTTTTCTCACTTGCGCCCTTCATGGCCTGTGGGTAGACCTTGATGCGCATATCGCTGAGATGTTGAGCACTCTGCGCATTCACGGAACCGCCAGCGGTGTGCTGCTTGCCGTCCACCTTGAAGTCGTACGGAACTTTGCTCAAGTTAATGCGCTCTGGATTGATACCAGCGTGTGCGCCAATGCGGATGACTGCGTTGTGGGCCTCTACATGGCTTATTTGCGCATCTGTCATCCCAGCCTTGACGAAGAGCTGCTTCTTGCCGACCATGTCGGGTAGATGCTCCAATTCCTTACGGAGCACTTCCTGCTCTGCGTGCCTTCTATCATCCTCCACCTTGTAGGCGGCGTATTTATGGTTCTCTGCAAGGTTCTCGTGTCGGCGCAGCCCGCGCTTTGCCTCATCGGACAACTGACCTACGCCATGTGGACCTGCTTCCATTGTGCGAACGTCCTGCCACGCCTTCAATGCCCTGTTGTGCATCTCCATGGCGCGATTGTGACCGCCAACGGAGTTCTCAGCATCGGCTTTCTTGGAGTAGTCATCAGCATTGTCCGTCAGGCTGCGGGCGTGGCTCCTAGCGTTCTCAAGATTTACCAGAGCACCCTGTCGTGACGAAAGCTCTGCCCAATGGTTTCCGTCAGCAGTCTTGTCGATGCGCTCTTGCATCTCAATGGTGAACTTAGCAGGGCCGTGATCGCCTTGCGCAGTGTATAGCTCGTGGGCCTCAGAGTAGGTTTTGTGTGCCTCCATCAGCAGTCGCACACCCTCTGTCAACTCTTCTCTGGTTGTGCCGTTGGCTAATAGCCTGCCTCCAGCCATGTAGAGCTGTGCCGCTTCTTCTTCCTTCCGTCCACCAGGAGAGTTCAGCCACCCTGCTTGCACGCCCGATGGAGCGCCCTGCTTCTTCTCTCCACCCTTGCCGCCAGTGTACTGATTGCCCCTGAAGGCATGGCCAGCGGATTCGCCATCGCTTGTGATGGAATGGTCGAAGCCGCCAGCGGCAGAGAAATTGGCGAAGATTGAGTTTGTGGTCTTGCGCTTCTTTTCGTGATGGACGTTCACAGCGTCATGGTGCTCATTCACTAGCTTGGCCAACCCGACCCATGCAGCGGGAAGTTTGCCGTGGCTGTGACCCGCGTTGATTTCCGCGAATGTCTCGTTAATGGCTGTGCGCAGGTAGTGCGGCGTGCCGCTATTCTTGGCGAACTGCTCCCAATGGTAGGCTGAATACGTGGAGACGTGGAGCCCTGTGGTCATAATCTCGCGCATGTTCGCTGAGAGGTGGGCTATGACTTGCGGATCGCCATCGTATGCAGCGGCATACTTGGCGTGACCCATCTCATGCAGAATCGTCTCACGCACACTGTCTTTCAATTCCTGAAGAGACTCGTAGGCGTATTTGGACTTCACACTGTTCATCTGGCAGATGATCGAATGCGTGCGCATCGTGCCATCGCGATTCAGTCCAGGAGGAATGTGCCAGCCACTTGTATCCTTGCTAGCTGGCTGGTAGCCGCTGTTGAACGGCACTTCGTGGTCGAACACAACGGTGTTCTTAGGGAAGCCCTGCTCCTTCTCCAGCTTGTGCGCAATGGCGGGAGAGACGCGATCCAGCACTTCCTTGTTGTGTTGAATGGTCAGCGCAGCGCTCACACGATGCTGCTCAATCTCAACGGCGGTCAGCGACTCGCCAGCTTTGTGCGCCCTGAAGAGCGTTTCTGAGATGGCATTGTGTACAAGCGCAGCGGCCATGTGCTCTGCCGTTGTAACGGCCTTCTTGGACGTTTCGTGCGCAGCGCCTACTACCTTAGTCCACTGATTGCCACGGAATTGATGCCCCGCCGCTTCCCCATCGTTGGCCAGCTTCGGATAGTCGGGGTTGGGGAACAACTCAGCGAAGCCGTTCTCATACTGCCTACGCATCTCCCACTTGTTGAGTGGGTATTCGATGAATGGCACAGCGTCAGTGGTCATGCCGGTAGGACGTAGCCATGCGCGGCCCTGCGACCAACCTTCGTGCATGGCGTCAAAGTATTTTTGAGCAATGCCGACCATCTTCTCTTTGACCGGCGCTTCTCCCTGGTTCACTGCATGCAGGAATCCACGTGCGAAATCCTTCTTCTGTTGCTGGTTGTATTTTGGATAGCGAGTAGTGCGCGAACCGGCGACCGGAGCCTCCAGCAACTCTGTGATTCTGACATTGGCGGCATGCAACAATGCCGCCTCGGCAGCAGCATTGCCCTCAGTGCCATGCCACCCACCGCCTTGCCCTGCTTCGTATTGGTTCCCACGGAACTGGTGGCCAGCGCCCTCGCCATCCATCGTCATCGAAAAGTTGCTCATATCGCCGCCAGGAAAGAGTCTGAGATTTGCATCGGCTTACGCTTCTGCGTTGCGGTTTCCAGCGCGCCCATGAAAGCGTCCACATCGTCATCGTTGGCGGTGTTGGGGAACGTGGCGCAGGACTCTACGAAGTCATGCACCCATTTGGCACCCTCGGGCAAACTGACCAGACCCGCTTCCTGTATGGGCGAAATCACGTTTGCACGCAAAACCTTGTCCGTGCTGTGAACGATTTCAAAGAGCGGAATCTTCGTTTTTCGCACAAGGGACTGGATGACCGTCTTTCCCGAACTGGAGCCGCCGCCCTCAATCGCCACTTTGGACGGATGCCACTTATCGAACATAGTTTGCACTGCACGCTCCATTTCTGGGTATTCGATCTTCTCCAGAAACAGGTCGAGCACGTAGTAACGGCTCTTTGAGATGCCCAGCGTTACGCATGCTGAATAGTCGTTGCTCTGCTTGCCGCCCGCTGCGGTGTCCCAATACTGAATCACATCGTTCAACTGAAGGAAGGTGCGCAAGCGCTGCATATCATCGCCAGCCATGAGCAGTTCCCTTGGCGGTGCCTTGAAGTATTGCCAGTGCTCTCTACGGAAGATCGTTCCCTCAGCGGCACTCGGACGCTGTTGGTAGAGGCTTGCCCACACTCTTGAGCCTGTGCCCGCCTCATCACGCTCACCAGAGCCGTAACGAATGCGATTCAGAGCCTCAATAGGGTAGCGCTCGGCGTGTAGGGGCTCCCCAGAGTTGCGATAGTCCTCATCCTCTTCTGCCACGGCGGGAAATTTGACCACGTCCCAGGTCTCACCGCCCTTGGCCATCGCACGCAAGAGCCGTCCTGCAAGGTCATCTTCATGCCATCGCGTCATAATCAGGAGAATACCGCCCCCTGGCTCACAGCGAGTCTTGAGCGTGGTTTCATACCAATCCCAAACGGACTGTCGTGTGGTGGGCGAATACGCTTCTTGGGCGTCCTTCACTGGATCATCGATCATCAGGATATGGCCACCACGACCCGTTACGCCAGTGCCTACACCCGCGCTCTTGTAGATGCCCTTGTGATCACACACCTCAAAGATTTCTGAGTTACGCAGGTAGCTACCTTGTTGCGTAACCGTGCGGACGCTCTTGCCTGACAGTGTGGTTTTTGGAAAGAGGTCGTGGTATTCCTCGCTGTCGATGATCTTCTGCACGTCACGGTTCATCATGGACGCAAGATCGTTTGAGTAACTGGTAGCGATGAACGCAAGATCAGGGAACTTCCCAAGCGCAAACGCTGGAAACCGCCTCGACACGATTTCTGATTTGCCGTGTCGAGGCGGTGCGAACAGCATCAATCGTGGGCTCTTCTTGTCGATCACGTCCTGCAAGAACTTGTCCAGCTTCTCGCACACAACGTGGTGAAACCAGCCATCGTGATAGTCGGGCTTCGTCCACTTGATGAACGGCAGGAGCCTCAAGCGCGATATTGCCTTGATAGCGTTGGCTACCTCACGCTTGTCCTCAAGAGACAGCGCCGCGTCCACGGCTAATCCCGCACGATCTTTTTGGGAGCCTGGAGAGCACTCATCTTGGATGCAAGGAACGAGTCAAGTTCGGCTTCTGACAGCTTCTCAACCGTAGTCTGCGCGATGTTCAGATCGATCTTCTCTGAGACGATGCCCAGCAGATTGTCCATCTTGTTCATGCACGCGAGGATCATGCCGCCAAACTTAGGATCGGCACGGCGGGGCCAGTAGCCCATGAGCATGTCATTCAGACGCTCAAGCTGCATCTGTCGGTGTTCCTTGACGCCTTCCTGTATCTCTTCATTCAGGCGCTTCATCTCATCAAGCACGTAACGATTGGCAGTGCCTTCGTCCACGCCGATGTTCTTTGCGATGTTCGTGTAGGTGGCCCCAGCTTTGCGGAGCATCACGGCCTGAAGCACTTTCTCCAAAACCTCTGGAGAGCGCACCGCATGGCGGGAGGGATTACCAACGACATTGGCAGGATCGTTCTTCGGATGCCCGTTCTTCGCGCCACCAACGGGCGGTCGCTTCGGCTTGGGCGCTTCGCCCTTCGCAATCTGCTGCTTCTTCAGTTCTGCCTGAGTCATTGGTAATCCTCCCCGTTACTGCGTTCTACTCTTCGTCCTTCTTCACTTCGACGTGCTTGGGCGCGGCTTCGGGCTGAGGCGCTTCGATGGCCTCTACCAGCGCCGCCTTGTCCTCTTCGGTGAGAATGTATTCCATCTCGCCAGTCTTCAGGTTCGTTCCGAGTGCCATGTGATGCTCCGTGAGAAAGTGCTTGGCAGTTGTTTGTTCTATGTGTGAACCGCAACAAATGTGCGCTCTTTGGTCAATCAACTGCCAAGCGTCTTACGAACTACTTCTTCTTCTTGCCGGAAACCATCTTGGGCGCGGCTTTGGAGCCAGCGACACGAGCGAGGCCGGGACGCGAGCCGATGTTCGCGGTGCGAGTGGTGGACCCACTCCCGGTCTTGGACGAAGTGAACGTGAAGTTACCGGGAGCAGTGCGACCGACAGTGACGCCCTTGGGACGCCCAACGGTGGCAGCGGCAGCGCTCTTTCCAGACTTGGCCATGATGAAACTCCTTGTGTTTGCGCTGCACAGAGCGCGTGGGTGAAAGGGACTTGCACTTGCATAGCGCCATACAGCGCTACTTCTTCGCCTTCTTGTTGCGGCCAACCTTCACGGTCTGCATGCGACCAGCGGTGCCCTGAGAGCCAGTCACATTCTGGCGATGCACAGTGACACCCTTGGGGCGACCTACGGTTGCGGCAGCGGCGCTCTTACCAGACTTCGCCATGTTGAACTCCTGTTCGTTGTGCGCCGTAGCGCGGGGTTAAAGGGACTTGCAGTGCCCAAGCGTTATTCCTTGGGTTTCTTGGCCGTAGCGCTGGCACGCGCCAAAGCGACTCCCGAGCGGAATGGCGAGGCAGCGGTCTTCGCGGCCTTCTTTGCCATTGCAGCGCCGACCTTCTCAATCTCGGTCATTTTCTTGTGACTCTTGGGAGCCATGACAGGCGCTCCAGGCTTGGCCATGGAGTTCTTCTTGCCAGCGGCTTTCACTTTCATCGCACCACGCCCAACGTTGACGTTGCCGCCAGGACGCCCAACGGTGGTTTTCTTCAGATCGTTCTCGCTCCTGCGGGACTTGGCCATTTTGCTCTCCTAAGTGTTGATATTGCTAAGTTTGTAGTTAGCCCAATTTCATCAGATTTGCTGCCTTCTTCTCTGCCTTCATCTTCTGCCCATTTGCGAACCATGCAGCAGAAAAATCTTGCGCCCAAATGTATTCCACGCCGCCTGGGAGCGTGCTTTCGACCTTGTTGCGTGCGGCAACGCCGTAGATGACCAGTCGCATTGGGTTCACACGCTCAATGAGTTCCGCAATCTCGGAATGCACAGCGTTGACCTGAGCACGGTCTTTGTAGCCACCAGCACGCATCTGCATGGACATGAGCGATGGACGTTTGGGCAGACCATCGTATGCAAACTCGTAGCATGCAGGGTTCGTGGAAGTGGCTAGTGAGGGAATTAGCTTCAAACCTGCCGCTTGCCAATAACGAGCGATCCAGCGTGCACGGTAGATATTCCACATTTGCACGGCCAGGGGATCATCGCCCCAAAGCGAGAAATCTGGCGATGTGAACGCCGCAGGGCGCAATGGAACGATTTTGGCGATGGATTCCACTGTCTCAGCCCAAATGCGCTCAAAACGCCAATCTTCCGTGTAGAAGTTCAAAATCTTGCCTGTCACACGCTCATCGAAGCCACCTTCGCCGTAAACGTAGAACTGCGGCTTCCCTTGGAGGTCTGATTCAGGCCATGTGGTCACTGGCGCTTCGCCATCGTAGAGCATCGCAGGGTCGAGGTCTGGTATGCCCCACTTGTTCGTGCTTGGGAAGAACACGTCAGGCGTGTATTGCAGAATCTCGGTAGTTACAGGCGTAGCATTGGAGATTTCGCCAGTGTCCTTGAGCGGAGCCATTTTCGTGAGCAGCTTGGTAAGGTCTTCGTCCTCGGTCTTCACCGAGTCGAGCAGCTTCATGAACAGCGCATCATCGCGTGTGGCCATCTCCGTGATGGGATCAAGAAGCGCCAGCGCTTTGCGCTCTTCGTTCGCATCCAGATCCACGTATTCCACAGGGACGCTAGGTAGCTTCCTACGCAGCGCTTCTTCCACACGTGCATGGCCATCGATGATCGTGCCAGTGCGTTTGCTAACTAGCACGCTCTTGACCCATCCCAGGTCGTTCATGGAGCCCGAGAGTGCCGTGACCTGTGAAGCGCCGTGCTTGCGGAAGTTCAAAGCGTGGGCCTTGAGGTTCCTGGGATCAATGTCCTCGTGCCCAACGATGCGTGAGCGGAGCGCAGCGGAGCGATCCTTCTTCGCGCTTTCTCCCACGATCTTGCCTGTCGGCACCTTCTCGGCGCTCGCTTCGCTCGCTGTAGCCTTTTTCGGCTTCTTCGCGGGGGTTTTGGCATCGGTTGGCATTCTCGCTCCAGAAGGCCCCATGGTGGGCCTACAGGCATGGTAGGAGACGTGGAAGCCACGTCAAGCCCCATGGAGGCATGAAGAGGCCCTGATCGCGTGTAGGCCCCCTGCGACTCCAAAGCGCGAGAGCCGCGTAGATCGTGGCTTTGCAGTGGGTCAACATATAGGTTGATGTGCCCTATTTTCAACACTTGTGGCGAGAGATACGCCAGCCGCCACATGTCTAAATATTCAGATATTCAGTTTACGAGCGCGAACCGAAACTGAAGTGAATGCCAAAATCGCCATATTTTTCAACGAATTATTCGCTGTCTATTCAAATATTCATTCTTTTCTTTAATAAGAAGAAGAAGAAAAGAGAGATAGAGAAATAGAAGATATAGAAATTCTAAATATAGAAGAGTTTGTAGACGTGTTTGAATGAAATATTTGAATAACGCAACAGGGGCGCGGGTTTGCGCGGCTAACTAATATTCACTCGTTGAATGAGAATAGACCACAGCGAAAACTACTATTGTAATTAGCTTTTTAGCGCCTTAGAAAATCAGATGTGACCACATGAATCGCAACGTAACGTGCCTATTTGTATCAATAAAAATTTCGCTAGGTGCAACGATCACCCGGCGGTAAGCTACTAGCTCACCACCAATCGGCGCAATCTCGCGCCACCACAGCGTTTATAGCGCTATGTAACGAAAGAGGAGACCACCATGTCCGAAACCGTGACTCTACGGGTCAAATTGGCAGCGCCAGAATTGGCCATTTTGATGAGGCTCATAGAGGAAAAGAGCACGAATCAGGGTGCAGAACACCCAAAAGGACCGTCTGAATTTCATGGTATCCAGCGCGAAGCCTATTTGAAGACCAAGGGCAACACGTTGAAAGACTGGCTCACATTCGTGGACAAATACTCCGAAGAGCCAATGTGGGTAAAGGCAGGAGAGCAATTCAGGGCCGAGTATCTGGCTAAGTTTGGCGTGAAGTGGCGCAGCGGAACCGCACCGAAAGCCATGACCTTGGAGGACGCGATCCTCTATTTGATACGGGAGTAGATGTGATGAACAGCACACGCAAAAGGCACGTGCGGGCCACGCCTGAAGACAAGGAGCGCAAACGGCAAGCCGCGATCCTGGAACTTAGGAAGTTAGCCACCAAGAGAAAACAAGCAGCCAGGGAGAAGAAATCTTGACTACTCAACCAATCTCTTCCACCATTAGCGCACCCGCTTGGTGCGCATCGCGTGGTGGCGATGCCAGTGCTGACTCCTCTCAGTATCTCGCACCAAGCGGGGCTCGTTTCCATCCACCACAGAGGCAAATATGACAAGTCTCAATGAGACTCGCACAGCCATGCTGACCAAGCTGGCTGAGTCCGGCCTAGATAGCGATGACGCCAAGAAATTAGGCATGTTCCCCAAGGTGAACGGAGAGGCAAGGGATCTGACAGGCTACGAGACACCGGGCTTTCAGATCACCTACTTTGACATTCATGGAAAGCCAACAGGATTCTGGCGCTACCGCAACTTCGGCAAGACGAAGGCCAAGTATGTGCAGGGTAAAGATACCGGCGTAGCCGTGTATTTCCCGCCCATTGCCGGGGCTGATTGGGCCGCAAGAATCACGGACGCCACCAAGCCAGTGTTCATCACTGAAGGTGAACTCAAGGCGGCGTGCGCAACGAAAGCTGGGTTCGCCACACTAGGTTTGGGAGGCGTATACTCGTTTCAGTCCAAGAAAAATAAGCAGCAACTCATCCCCGATCTTGAGCAATTTGAGTGGCGGAATCGCAGGACGTATATCTGCTACGACTCAGACGCAAAGACCAACGCGAAGGTCATGGCAGCAGAGTCGGCATTGGCAGAGCAGTTGAACAAGCTAGGCGCGAATATCTACATCATTCGTCTTCCATCAATCACCAAGGGCGGCAAGACAGGCTTAGACGATTTCCTCATGCACCCGAAGGGCGGGGTCAAGCGCTTCCACAAGCTGATTGCACACGCAGAAGAATGGGCGAAGAGCGGTGCGCTCATCAAGTTCAATCAGGAAGTGGTGTTCGTGAAAGACCCAGGCGTATGTGTGGTCCGCTCAACGGGTCAGCGCATAGATCCCTCGGCACTCGTTCACTCAGCATATTCCAACTGGCTCTACATGAAGCCCACCCCCACCGATAAGGATGCACTCAAACGCACAGAGGCAAGTGTCCCGGCGGAGTGGATGAAGTGGCCGGAGCGTGCAGAAGTGGCGCGCATGACCTACAAGCCGGGGAAGCCAAAGATCCATCAAACCAGCGATGGCGTCGAATACAATATGTGGATCGCCATGGGCTCCACTCCCAAGCGTGGAAACATACAGCCGTGGCGGACGTTGTTAGATTTCATCTTCAAGGATGCCAAGCCCGCAGATCGCAAGTGGTTTGAGCAGTGGTGCGCGTTCCCCATTCAGAATCTCGGCACGAAACTCTACACCGCCGTGGTGCTTTGGTCATCAGAGCAGGGAACGGGTAAGACGCTCATTGGCTACACGCTAGGACGCATCTATGGTCGCAATTACCAGGAAATCAGCGATCAGCATCTATCATCAAGTTTCAACGATTACATGGTGAACAAGCAGTTCATTCTCGGTGACGAAATCACAGGCACCGGAACGGGCGAGAAGCGGTCCATCGCAAACAAGATGAAGGGCATGATCACTCAGCAAGAAGTGATGGTGAACCAGAAATACGTCCCAGGCTACACCGTGCCTGATTGCGTCAACTATCTCTTCACGTCCAACCATTGTGATGCCTTCTTCATGGAGGGATCTGACAGGCGTTACTTCGTCATTGAGATTAAGGGCAAGCCACTACCCTACGAGTTCTACGCGGATTACGACAAGTGGTATAAGAGCGAGGCAGGCATCGCGGCTCTGCACCATCACTTAATGCAGCTAGACACGACTGGTTTTACACCAACCATGCACGCACCAATGACTGAATCAAAGGCAGCGATGATTTCAGACGGTCGCTCGGATATGGCTGATTGGGTCCACAACGTGCATGAGATGCAGCAATCCAAGAAGCTGATGACCTCAGAGGAATTGCTACTCTTGGCTACCGGACAGGGCAAGATGAATTGGACGAAGAATGGCATCACTCGCGCCATGAAGGAAGCGGGATACATTCAGCCGCTAGGCGCTACGCAACAGCTTGCACTCCCTGAAGGCAAGCAAGTGCGCCCATGGTTGCTAGACAAGGAAATGGACGTGCCAGCGAAGATCACTCAATCGTGGATGCGCGATCTTTGGTATTCGGATCGTCAGCCAATCAACCGGACCAAGAAGTTCGCAGGAGGTGGAAAGTGACAATCGAATGGCGAGGCACGAAGGAAACCATGTTGCGCATGCTCAATGGCGCAGTGATGCCAGAGGGATTGTTGCGCAAGCCCAAGAAAGGTGATGATCCCGACACCGCCTATCTGAAACTGGATGGCTTCAAGGTGAAGGTGGAGAAGGTCTACGATGGCAGCGTGCGCTTGAGCCTCCACCTTTGCTTCAAGGGCACGGAGATTCTGACGCTCAATGAGACGCAGCTTGTGCGCGAAGGTGACTCCATCACCATCCAAGGACTGAAGATCAAGAGCAGTATGGTGCTCTCTTGAGCCCCGCATTGTTCGCCCTACTCTTCAACGAAATGTCGATCAAGGACAAGCAGCGCATCGCGTCCATGGAGATATGGAAGGCCATGACGGACGCCGGGTATCGGCTCGTCTTCGACCGTTGGTACAGGCAGGAAAAGCCCACCACTCAGCCACTCGGCTGATCTTGTCCATAATTGCCCTACATCAAGGAGCATCAATGCGAGAACAGCGACTCCAGGAATGGGCAGAACGCTACCACCGGGAAACCGAGGCGTATGACAGAACCGTTTGCACCGGACCAATCGTGAACGGCGCGATCCTCCCCAACGGTCCCGGCAGGGAATCCGCCCTCATTGGGAAGAACGCCCGTAAGGTCCGAGCGCAAATTCTCGAAGAAGCCCATCACGAAGGCTTCACCACAAACGAAGTTGACGAGGCAATCAGGCGTCTAGCTTGATCTTGTCCAGGAGCAGACACTTGGTAACGACACAATATCGTGACTATCTGAAATCACACAAGTGGTGGACGAAGCGCCTGAGACTAATCGCCGCAGCACAACACAGGTGCGCCAAATGCGGTCAAGTCAAGATGGTCCTGCAAGTGCATCATCTCACCTACGAACGTATCTTCAACGAACTGGACACGGACCTCATGGTTCTGTGTCGCCCTTGCCACAGGAAGGAGCACCATGAAGGACTCGCTCAAACAAGTAGCAGCGTTGGCCGCCGCACTCGCCGCTACCGTCGCCGTAGGCGTTCTTAGCAAGCTGCTAGTCAGATGCTTCCTGCTAGGGTGGAGGATCATTTCATGAAGATGGCCGCCCTCTACTTCATCCTTGGCTTTGCCTTCCGCAGTGTGTGGAACGTGATGGTCGAATTATTTGAGTCATCGAGGAACCGATATGATTATTGAGACGCCTAGCGCGGATTTACTATCCTTCACACCAGTGCCCGAGCGACTGATTGAACGTGCGGGACGAGTGTGTTGGAAGAGCGAGGAGCGGATGTCCGAGGACAGCGCTCCCGCGTTCATACGTATGATCCGCTCAAAGAATCACGCCTCAGTCCTTGAGCACGCCAGTGCCACCTTCCTCATCAAGACGGATCGTGGCATCTCACATGAGATTGTCCGCCACCGCATCGCCTCTTTCAGCCAGGAGAGCACGCGGTATTGCAACTACTCCAAAGACAAGTTCGCCAATGAAATCACGGTGGTCAAACCCTGCGGAGTTCCTGAAGACAGCGCCATGTATGAAGAGTGGTTCAATGGGTGCAGAGCAGCAGAGCGACAGTATTTTGAGATGCTCAAATGTGGCGCATCGCCTCAGACTGCGCGCGCAGTCCTCCCCACGTGCCTCAAGACTGAAATCGTGATGACAGCGAACCTCAGAGAGTGGATGCACTTCCTTGAGCTACGCACGTCACCAGCCGCGCATCCTGACATTCAGATCATCGCCAACATGATCAAGGATCAGCTTCTCTCCATCGCGCCTACCGTGTTTGAGGATTTCGCATGACAGCCATTCAGGATGCAATGGATTGGACCGCTGACCTTGGGGTGAAGCACGGCAATGAGTGGCGCGTATGTAGTCACTGCGGCCACGCATTCCGTGGATTGCCACGGCGCAAGATGTGCAGGGTGTGTAGGAGCGCCAAATGGCGATTACCACACCTTTTTCGTAGTTAGTTACAGGGCCGCTTACGAATGTAGCTACATTTACACGTTCGTAAGTGCCCTATTTTCACGCGAATAAAAGTTGTTGACACGTTTCTAGTTAGTGAGAAAATTGAAGTCCACCACAAACCGGACGCCGCGAACGGCGATCCAACCCACACAAGGGAGACAGTATGCAATTCTACGTTCTCACGGACGCGAACAACGCCATCATCGGTTGGGAGGCAACCCAGGCGGATGGCAAGAAGGCAGCCAAGGCGCTTGATGGCGAATCCAATCCGATGGACGTGCCCACCAGCA